>JAEEGF012182547.1_pt1 | contig 31159 bp, 33 predicted proteins | sample 9134171 | NCBI WGS metagenome assembly JAEEGF01 (sample SAMN16246542, study PRJNA631951) | gut metagenome | biome: gut microbiome; feature: rumen; material: AP-attached | host: Bos | place: Iran: Karaj | collected 2018-10 | reverse complement strand
ATGTATCTGATAGAGATTTAGCTAGAATAATAATTGGTGAAGAACCAGGTGTTAATATAAGTGATTTCTTAGATAAATTAGATAATCCAAGAGAATACTTAGAGGTATATGACTTGGAAGATAACTTAATATCTAGCGATGATTATGATAGTGTAAATGTTTATACTGGTATTAAAGTAAAACTTGTTATTAATGGCGTTTTACATGATGAAGCAATCGTAATTATCCGTGGTGATATTGATAGTGATGGTATAATCTCTGTTTCTGATGAAGCTATGCTTACTGATCATATCTTAACAATTGATTTAATTAATGATTATAGAAAGTATGCTGCTGATGTTGAAGAAGATGATTTACTAGATGTAGTAGATGATTCTATGATAACAGATTATATCTTAGGAATTATTGATTCATTAAATGAATAAAAAAAGAAGGTTTACCCTTCTTTTTTTGATAATTCAATTATTAAATCAAAGTCATCATCATTAGCCATAATATTCTTATGTAATTCTCCACATTTTTCACATTTATAGATAATTTTATATGTATCTTTAAACTTTTCTATATCAATTGGCTTTAGTAATCCTTTGCAAGGATTTAATCTATCACCAGGATTAATATCTACATGTTTTGAATAAAGACAGTATGGGCAATGATCTCTAGCAGTATATCCAAGTTCATTTACTTCTTTATTACAATGTTCACAAATAAATTTTTCATCAATCATATTAAATCTTTTCATGCTTTAATTATATATTAATCCTTTGTATTTATCAAGAAAAAATGATATAATGATTAAGGTAGGTGAAGCATATGGAAACAAACTTTGTTATTAACGACTTTGAAGGTCCATTAGATTTATTACTTCATTTAATTAAAACTAATAAAATGGATATATATGATATATCTATTTCTAAGATAACTGAAGAATACTTAGATTTTATAAATAAAATGGAAGAAATGAATTTAACAGTAGCATCTTCATATTTAGTTATGGCTAGTGAGTTATTAGAAATTAAATCTAAAATGCTATTACCTAGTTATGATGAAGAAGAGGAAGAAGATCCAAGAGAAGATCTTGTTAATAGATTAGTAGAGTATCAAAAGTATAAAGATATGATATCTTCTTTTAAAGGTTTAGAAGAAGAAAGAAAAGAATTCTATACTAAAGATCCAATTAATTTTTATAGTTTAAGTGATAAACATATTGAAAACGATGGATCAATATCTGTTGATGATTTAGCTATGGCACTTGCTAAATTCTTAGAAAGAAAAGAATTAGAAAAACCAATAGAAACTAAAATAACTACTAGAGAAATATCTATTGAAGAAAGAAGTAGAGATATTAAGAAAATACTTAAATCTAAAAAGAAAGTATCTTTCTTTGAATTATTTAAAGAAAGAACTAGAGAGTATGTAGTAGTTACATTCTTAACAGTACTTGAAATGGCTAAGAATAAAGAAATAATTATTACACAAGAAAATAATTTTAATGAAATATATGTAAGCAGTAGGGATGGTGAAAAAGATGATTAGTTCAGTAGAAGCATTATTATTTGCGGTAGGTAGTGAAGGATTATCTAAAGATGAATTACTTGATATATTAAATATTAGTGAAGAAGAATTAGATAATACTATTACTAAAATGAATGAAAAATATTCTAAAGATGATTCTGGAATAGAACTTAAAGTACTTGGAAATAACTATAAATTAGTTACTAAAGAAAAAGAAAATGAATATTTAAAATCATTAGCTTTAGAAGTAAGTAATAATTTATCAGATGCGGCTTTAGAAACACTTGCTATAATTGCATATAATGAACCTGTTACTAGATTTCAAATAGATGAAATAAGAGGTATTAATAGTTCTCAAATGCTTAGAAATTTAATAGCTAAAGGATTAATTGAAGTATCTGGTAAAGATGAGAATAGTCCAGGTAGACCTAATTTATATAAAACTACTGATGTATTCTTAGATTATTTTAATTTATCTAATATTAGTGAATTACCAGAAATAGAAGAACAAACTGAAGTACTTGAAGATGATGATTTATATAATTCTAGATATAAGGAAGAAGAGATATTATGATAGGAATTTTAGTTACTTCTAAAATTGAATGGGAAGCATTACTTAAAGTATATGAAATAGATAGTAATCTAACAGATAAATATATTTATGGAGATTATTATAAGACTAATATTTATAATAAAGATGTACTTCTTTTTAGAAGTATAGGTAGAAAAGCAATGTCTTCTGCAGCAGTTCAATATATGATAGATAAATTTAATTTAAGAAAAGTAATATTTATAGGTACTGCTACTTTAGTAGCAGATTATCTTGATTATGGAGATATTATTATTCCAGATAAAGTATCAGAATATGATTTATCTATTAGAGAAATAGAACCATTAATTAAAGAAAGTAATATTATAGAACTTAATAAAGTAAATGTATCTATGAAATATTTTGAGGGACTTCTTGGTACTAGTGATAAATCTTTAGTAACTAAAAAAGATTATTTAATGGCTAAAGAAACAGACATGGTAGCATCTGATACAGAAGCTGCTGCTATTGCTAGAGTATGTAAATTAAATAATATTGATATAGTTATAATTAAAGGTATTTCTGATAGAATATCAGAAGAAGGAGATTATTCAGCTCAAACAGAAGAATATGAGGAGACTACTCCTGGAATAATAGATAATATTACTCGTAATTATTTAAATGAGGTTTTATGAAAAAAATATTAATATGTTTATTATTAATATTCTTTATATGTGGATGTACAAATACTTCTATAGAAAAAGAAGAATATTTAAATTATATTGAGGAACTTAAAAAAGTAAAAGAATCTTCAAAAGAATATCCATTTAATATAGAAATTAGATATGATCAAATAACTAAAAAAGAAATAAGATATCAAGTTATACTTGATGAAGTAAAAGAAGATATTACGGATATTACTATGATTTGTTATCATAATAAAAAAACAGAAGATATATATCCTTCTATAGGTATATTTGATGATAAAGAATCTCTTTTAAAAGATAAAAAACCTAGTGGTCTTATCTTAGTAGGATATATTCCTTATGAAAAAGATTTAAAAATTACTATGAAAGTATTAGTAAAATATAAGATAAATAATAAAGAATATAAAATATATTATGTATCAAAAAAATAACATTTATATGTTATTTTTTTATTATAAATGTTATAATCTTTGTGTGGTGATTTTATGAAATTATATTTAATTAGACATGGTCAATGTGAATCAAATGTTATAGGTAGATTTAACTATGTTAATGAAGACATTAATGAAGTGGGAATTAAACAAGCTGAAGATTTAAGAGAAAAGATTAAAGATATAGATTATGACATAATTATATCTTCACCATTATTAAGAGCACTTCATACTGCAGAAATAATTAATGTTAATAATAAAGAAATAATCACTGATGACAGATTACAAGAAAGAAAACATGGCTCTTTAGAAGGAGTATCTTGTTCATTAGTAGATAGAGATGAACAATGGAATTATTATTCTGAAAAGAGATTTGGTACTGCAGAAATGACCAAAGAATTATGTGATAGAGTAAAAGAATTCTTAGATGAATTAAAAGAAAAAAATTATAAAAGTGTTTTGATAGTAGCGCATAGTGGTGTATCTAAAGCATTTTATGTTTATTTTAATGGTGTTCCAGAAGATGGAAAATTATTAAATTTAGGACTAAAAAACACTGAAGTAAAGGAATATGATTTATGAGACTTAGAAATAATAAAGATGCTAAAGGAATAATAACTGCATCAGAGTATGTTATTAATAATCCTAAGGATTATAAAGGAAAATGGAATACTGTTTTTAATAACAATAATAAATTATATATAGAAATAGGATGTGGAAAAGGTGATTTTATAATAGCAAATGCGATTAATCATCCTGAAAATAATTATATTGCTATTGAAAAATATGATACAGTTTTAATGTATGCAGTTAAAAAGATAGATAAAAATATTCCTAATCTTAGATTTATAAGAATGGATGCTTTAGAAATAAATGAAGTTTTTGATAAAGAAGTAGATCTTATTTATTTAAACTTTTCTGATCCATGGCCAAAAGAAAGACATGCTAAAAGAAGATTAACACATGAAAGATTTTTAAAACTTTATGATGATATATTTAAATCTAATAAAACTATATTTATGAAGACTGATAATATTCATTTATTTGAGTTTTCTATAGAAAGTTTAAGCGATTATGGATATAAGCTTAAGAATATATCTTTAGATCTTATAAATAGTGATATTAAAGAGAACTTTATGACTGAATATGAAAAGAAATTTAGTGAAATGGGGACTAGAATAAATAGATTAGAAGCATACAAAGATTAATTTTAAAAAATACTTTAAAAAAGTATTTTTTTTTGATATAATTAAAGGAGATAAAAGTAGGTGCTTAAATGAGATATAAAAAGACAATTCTATTTTTATTTATCCTTTTATTTACTGGATGTTCTATGGTAAATATTAATACTAATAATTACTTAAAAAATATAAATACTATCTTAAAAAGAAATAGTAAATATACTAGTGATAATGCAATTGGATATCAATATAAGTTACCTATGGGAGTAACTAAAATAGAATCAAATGAATTTAATGAAGTATTAAAATGTAATGATTCTAGATATTACTTATATGCAGATGTTGTTAGTTATTATTATAAAACTGAAAATAAATATAAAGTAGATAAAAAAGCATTCTTATCAAGTAAATTAGAGTATAAAGATAAGAATGGTTATGTAGAAGTTAATGAAGACAAAGGTAAATACTTTGTTGAGATGATGTATAATTACTCTAAGATTGAAGGTTATGTAAATAAAAAAGACTTAAAAGATGCATTAAATAATATGGCATATATATTATCAAGTATAAAATATAATGATAATGTTATAGAAAATTTACTTGGAGAAGAAAAATATAATTTAAGTGCAAACCAAAAATATAATATATTTAATGTTAAAAAGAATAATAATAGATCATTTATAAAATATGCAAGTGAATATGATACCTATAATGGGGAAGAAGCTAGTAAAGAATTAATTGAAAAGAAAGAAATAGAGCAGGATGAAGATTAGAGGTGAGTTTTATGAGTTTTATTAATAAGGTTAAAAACTTTTTCTATGAAGATGTAGATGGAGATTATGAAGAAACAAAACCAGTAGAAAAGAAAAAATTTAATCCTTTCAAGAAAGAACCTAAGTTTGAAGAAGAACCAAAAGTAGTAGAAGAAGTAAAAGATGTTAAACAAGAAGCTAATAATGATTTATCTGAAAGAGAATTATTTAGAGCAGAAAGAACATTTAATTTCCCAATGGATATGGGAGATGATATATTTGATAAAGAAGAAAAAGAAGAAGTAAAAGAAGAAACACCTTATGTTAGAAAAGAACCAGTAAAAGAAACTACATATACTAGAAGTATTTATCATAATATTTCACGTGAAGAACCAAAAAGACCCGAAGAAAAGAAGAAATTTAAACCAACTCCAGTTATATCTCCAGTATATGGTGTATTAGATAAGAATTATACTGTAGATGATGTTGTAGATGCAGATAAAACTAAAGAATTCTCTCTAGATAAAAAAATAGTAGATTTTGATAGTGTAAGAAATAGAGCATATAAAGATTTAGATGAAGAATTAGAAAAGACTATGAATACTGAAGTATTCTATAATCTTGATGATGAAGAAAATGATGATTCTAAAGAATCAGTTATTATTACATATGATGAAGCAGAAGAACCAGCTCCTGTAGTAGCAGAAGAAGTTGAATTCAAAGATGTAGAAATACCTGAAGTAAAAGTATCATCAATTGAAGAAACTGAAGATGAATCTGAAGAAGATGATGATCTAGCTCCAGATGTAAAAATAGAAGTTCCAAAAAGAACTAGAAGAAGTAGAACAGTAGCTTCAGTAATTGAAGAAACAGAAAAGAAAGATAAAGAAGAAAAAGAAGATTTATTTAATTTAATAGATAACATGTACAATGAAGATGATGAGGAGGAAGAATAATGATGGAGTATTTAAGTCAATTATTACCTATAATAATATATATTTTATTAATTGCACTTATAATTCTATTAATTATTATTTCTATTAAAGCAATTAAAGCATTAAATAAAGTTCAAACAGTAGTAGATACAGTAGATAAAAAAGTACATAATATGAATGGTGCTTTTGATGTAATAGATATTGCTACTGATAAGTTATCTACATTCAGTGATAAACTTATTAATATTATCGCAGGAGCTATTGAAAAGGTATTCAAAGTAAATGATAAAAAAGAAATTGAAGAACCTAAAAAAGAAACTAAAAAATTAGCAAAGAAAGAAGAATAATTGACTAATTTAAAAAAATAAAATATAATCATTAATAGTTAATGAAGACGATATTATCAGTAATTAATATATTATTTATTAGAGATTAAGTGTGTGGTGAAAACTTAAATTAATATATTAATGAAATACAAATATCATAGTTAACACGTTAATTACGTTATAATTTAAGATGCATAGAAGTCTATGAAGTAAGGTGGTACCGCGGTAATTCGTCCTTACATCGTAGGCTTTTTTTCGTTTTTAAGGAGGTAATATGATTAAAAGATTAATATTTGATGTAGATAATACTTTAATTACATGGAAAAATGAATACTATGATTATAGTCTTAGTAATACATTCAAAGACTTAGGTATTCCATATGATAAAAGTATAATAGGATCATATGATGAAGTAGTAGAGGATTATGAAAATTATTATGATACATATAAAAGAGAAGGTTTTATTAAATTATTAAATGAAAGATTAAATTTAAATTTGCCTAGTAATTATATTGATGTATGGATGAAATATCTAAGTAATTGTATAGAAACCCCAAGTAAAGAATTTATAGATACTTTAGAATATCTTAGTAGTAAATATGATTTAGTTATATTATCTAATTGGTTTACTGAAAGCCAAGTAAATAGAATAAAAAATATGGGAATAGATAAATATTTTAGTAAGCAAATATACACTGATAAGGTAAAAAATAAACCTAATAAAGAAGCATTTATGGAAGCTATTAAACCATATAATATAGATGAATGTATTATGATTGGGGATAGTAAAGGAAAAGATATAAAGGGTGCAGAAAGTATTGGTATGAAGGCAATACTTATAGATGAAAAAACAAAAATAGAAGATTTAAGGAGGATATTATGAAATTTTATGATGAATTAAAATGGAGAGGTTTAATTAAGGATGAAGCAGGAGAAGATTTAGAAAAAATACTTAATGATTGCAATGCTACTTTCTATTGGGGAACAGATCCAACAGCAGATAGTTTACACATTGGGCATTTTTCTAGTCTAGTTACTGCAAAAAGATTAGCTAAAGCTGGGTTCAAACCTATTTTATTAATAGGAGGAGCTACAGGTATGATTGGAGATCCAAGACCTACTTCTGAAAGAGAAATAATGCCTAAAGAAGTAGTTTTAGGAAATGTAGAAGCGATAAAGAAACAAGTAGAAGAAATATTTAATGGTAATGTTGAAGTAGTAAATAACTATGACTGGACAAAAGATATTAATATTCTTGATTTCTTAAGAGATATAGGTAAATATATTAATGTTAATTATATGCTCGCTAAAGATATAATAAATAGAAGATTAGAGACAGGTATTACTTTTGCAGAATTTACTTATACTTTATTACAAGGATATGATTATCTACACTTATATCAAACAAAGGGAGTAACATTACAAGTAGCAGGTTCTGATCAATGGGGTAATATAACTACTGGTATAGAATTGATTAATAAGAAATTAGGTAAAACAGCATATGCATTTACAATGCCATTAATACTTGATTCAACAGGTAAAAAATTTGGTAAGAGTGAAGGAAATGCTTTATGGCTTGATAAGAATAAGACTTCTAGCTACCAAATATATCAATATTTCATTAATTCCGCTGATGATAAAGTAGAAGAATATCTAAAAGTATTTACATTCTTAAGTAAAGAAGAAATAGAAGAATTAATGAAAAAACATATAGAAAAACCAGAAGAAAGATATGCACAAAAAGCATTAGCATATGAAGTAATAAAAGATCTACATGGAGAAGAAGAAGCTAATAAAGCAATTAAAATAACTGAAGCTTTATTTAGTGGAGATATTAAATCATTAACTGAAGAAGAATTAGTTGATGCTATGGCAGGAGTAGATACTTATAATTCTGGTTCTAAAAATATAGTAGATTTACTAGTAGATACTGGTATACTTTCTAGTAAGAGAGAAGCTAGAGAATTTATATCTAATGGATCTATTTCACTTAACGGTGAAAAAGTAAATGATTTAGAAATGGTTGTAAATAAAGAAACTTCATTATATAATAAATATGTAATAATAAGAAGAGGTAAAAAGAAATATTACCTAGTTATAATGGAGGATTAATATGAAATTATTTTCTAAAGAAAAAGATTTATTTTTAAAAATAGTAAACTTAATACTTATAGTAGGAGCAATTATATCAATAATAGTTATGATATCTACAGGAGTTAATCTAATTAACAAACCTGAAATTTTAACATATGATGAATATGCTAAAGAAGTGTGTACTATTGATAAACTAGAATATGAAGGAAAAGAAATAGAAAAAGAAGTAGAAGAATCTTGTAAGAATTTCTATATAATAGATAAACAAGATACAAAAGATTTTAATAATAGAAATAGAAATAATTTCTTAATATCATTAGCAACTACTATAGTTTTAATAGGAGTAATGATTATTTTAAATAAAAAGTTATAAAAAAAAGAGGATATTATTTATCCTCTTTTTTTAATATACTTGTGTAGAATTCTTTCCACATTTCAAGAACATGTTCTTTAGTATAGAAATCACTAATATAAGTAGAATTTTTAACTTGTTCTTCATAATATTTTTTATTATCTTTTAATTTAGTTAATTCATTAACAAAATCTTCATTATTATTTCCTTTTGGATATTTCTTGAATAATATATCTTCATATAAATCTAAATCTCTAAGAAGTAATGGTATATGACAGTTAGTGCTTTCTAATATTGTCATAGGGAATAATTCATTATATGAAGGAGCAAAATAAACATTAGACATATTAAATAAAGAATTCATTTTATCTCTATCAACTATACCTAAGAAATTAACATTCTTTGGAGGATGATTCATAACTTTCTTAAGTTCTTCATGTCCATCAGTTATAGCACCAAAACTAAAACCTCCAGCCCATACAAATTTAACATCAGGCATCTTTTTAGCAACTTCAACAAAATCCATAACACCTTTTCTAGTTTGTACTTGTCCAGCGCCCATAACTATAAAGTCTTTTTCATCATATCCATATTCTTTTCTTATGGATTTCTTTTCTTTATCATTTAATTCATAGAATTGTTCTCTTGATACAAAGTTTGGTATATAAGTTATTTTATCTTTATCTAAACCATTTTCTACCATTTCTTTTATAAATGATGGATTAACTACTACTAAATGATCTGCTAATTTATAGAATTTAATAACATACCATTTAAATATTTTAAAGAATAATTTAGGAAGTTTTATTGATCCATCTAATGTAGTAGGTAAGAAATGTACATAAACTACTTTTACACCTTTAGTCATTTTTAATTTAATATAATTAATTGGATCTACTGTATGAGCATGTAATATATCAAATTTAGTTCCTTTATTAATGGATACATCAAATACATCTTTAGCATCCTCTCTTAATAATTTTATTAGTTCTAAGTAAGCTGAACCAACTCCTTGTCCTGCGACTTTATCTGCAGAAGATAACATATTAATTGTTATTTTTTTCATTTTTATCACCTAGAACAATTATACTATAAAAAGATGACAAAAAATAGGGGAATTTGTATTTTTTTAGCGAATATAATATATGGAGCACTTTGAGTATCATCCTCTTTTTCTGAAAGGAGGTGGTGAAATGAATAAAAGAGTTTATACAATTAAACTTCTTAAGTATATTTCATTCATATTATCACTACTTACCTTATTGGTATTAGTAATAAAAAAATGATACTCTAATTGAGTATCATAACCACATTTGGGGATGACACTCAATAATAAGTGTTCCCTTAAATAAATTATAACATATATTAATAATTTGCACTATATAAAAAATACTAAAAAATGTTGTATTTATAAGACTTTTGTGGTAAACTTAAAAAGTTAATAAAAAAAGGGATGATTTTATGAATATAAGAAACATAGCAATAATTGCGCACGTTGACCATGGTAAAACAACTTTAGTAGACCAATTATTAAAACAATCTAATACTTTTAGAGATAATGAACAAGTAGCAGAAAGAGTAATGGACTCAAATGATATTGAAAGAGAAAGAGGTATTACTATTTTAGCTAAGCCTACTTCAATTATCTATAAAGATTATAAGATTAATATTTTAGATACTCCAGGACACGCTGATTTTGGTGGAGAAGTAGAAAGAATAATGCACATGGTTGATGGCGTACTTTTATTAGTGGATGCTTATGAAGGTGTTATGCCACAAACTAAATTTGTTTTAAAGAAAGCATTAAATGCAGATTTAAAACCTATAGTAGTAGTTAATAAGGTAGATAAACCTACTGCTAGAGTTAGAGAAGTTATTGATGAAGTATTAGAGTTATTTATTGAACTTGGTGCTACTGATGAACAATTAGACTTCCCAGTAGTATATGCTTCTGCAATTAATGGTACTACATCACTTAGTGATGATATTAATACACAAGAGCATACTATGGATCCAATATTTGATTTAATAGTTAATCAAATACCAGGTCCTAAAGGAAGTATTAATAAACCACTTCAATTCCAACCAGCATTACTTGATTATAATGAATATGTTGGAAGAATAGGTGTTGGTACAGTTTTAAATGGTACTATTAAGGTTAATCAAATGGTATCATGTGTAAGACTTGATGGTTCTATTAAGAAATTTAGAGTACAAAAATTATTTGGATATTTTGGTATAAAGAGATTAGAAGTAGAAGAAGCACATGCAGGTGATGTAATCGCTGTATCAGGGCTTCCTGATATAGAAGTTGGAGAAACTATTTGTGAAGAAGGTAAAGAAGAAGCACTTCCTAAACTTAGAATAGATGAACCAACACTACAAATGACATTTGCTGCTAACTCTTCACCATTTGTAGGTAAAGAAGGTAAATTAGTTACTGCTTCTAAAATAGAAGAGAGATTAAGAAAACAAGCAGAATCAGATGTTGCTTTAAAAGTTGAAGAAAATGGTAGAGATAGTTTCTTAGTTTCTGGTAGAGGAGAACTTCACTTATCTATATTAATTGAAAATATGAGAAGAGAAGGATTCGAATTAGAAGTATCTAAACCAAAAGTTATCTTAAAAGAAATAGATGGTGTTATTTGTGAACCATATGAAGATGTTGAAATAGAAGCACCAGAAGACACTGTAGGACCAGTTATTGAAGCCTTAGGTGTTAGAGGTGGAACTATGGAAAATATGAGTAATCTACCTGGTGTAGTTAAACTTCATTATGTTGTTCCATCAAGAGGATTAATTGGTTTTACAACTGATTTCATGACAATGACTAAAGGTTATGGTATATTAAATCATACATTTAGAGAATATCTTCCAAAGAATGCTGCAGATGTAGGAGAAAGAAAATTAGGTGTACTAGTTTCTATGGAAAATGGTAAATCTACTGCATATGCACTTGGTGGTTTAGAAGATAGAGGAATAATGTTCATTGAACCAGGTGTAGATGTTTATGAAGGTATGATAGTAGGAGAATCTAATAAAGAAGGAGATCTTGCAGTAAACGTAGTTAAAGGAAAACAATTAACTAATACAAGAAGTGCTGGTAAAGATCATACTGTAGTTCTTAAGAAAACTAAATTACTTACTCTAGAAACTGCACTTGAATATATTAACAATGATGAGTTAGTTGAAGTAACTCCATTAAACTTTAGATTAAGAAAGAAAATTCTTAATACTGAAGAAAGAAAAAAATATGATGCAAAAGTAAGAAGTGAAAAGGAATAATATTCCTTTTCTTTTTTTGACTAAATATTACATTTATGATAGTATATTTAGCCAATGTGAGGAGTTAATATGAGCCTATTTGAAGAAATAAAAAATTTAAGAGAAGAAGAAATAGATAGTTATATTAAACAACGAGTATCTGTTTTAAGAAATAAAGACTCAAAAGAAATAGGATTTAATACAAGTAATACAATTTATAGTGGATTTTTAGATGACAAAGTTCTTATTAATACTATTGGATGGTGTAATCCAATTCCTGGTTATCAAACAATTAGTTTGGGAGGACTAGTAGTAGATGATAATGAAATGTTCAAATATTTAATAGAAGCTGCAAAGAAAGAAAACACACCATTAGAAACTGTTATGAAAGCTACTGATGAATATTTGTCACTAAATGATCCTAAGAGAAGAAACGGATGTAGACTTGAAGAAGTTAGAAATAGATTTTATGATATTTTTTCATGTGGAAAAGAAAAAAATATATCTATCAAATCATTTCATAAACATGGTATTGCAGAGTGCTCAGAGATAGCAGCAGTTGCTCATAATATGTTTCAATTTCTAGGAATAGAATCAGATTATGCTATTGGGCAAGTGGATAGTGTAGGGCATGCGTTTAATATAGTATATCCTTTTGGAAGAGAAGATAAAGCGATATTGTTTGATAACAATCATGGAGTTGATTCTAATGCAGGAATTTTTATTCTAGGTAGTGTTCAAAAGGAAAGAATATTATCATTTAGACACATAAATGCCAGCGCAGGAGATATGATGTATTCATATGAAGAATTGTTTGGAAGAGAAATAGAACCTAGAATAGGCCGTCATAGTTATTTAATATTTAAAGAGGCATTTTATAAAGTAGATGGTGCCATGCAAGTTCCATCAGATAATAAAAGAGTATTAAAATATAAAATACTATAATAGAAAAGGAATATTATTCCTTTTCTTTTTTTATGTTTTATGTTATTATATGCATCAATTAAGGAGCGAATATGAAAGAAGTAGAACGCATAGTTAGAAGAATACAAGAGCTTAAAGAGAATGAAATAGATAGTTTTATAGAAAAAAGAATATCTGAATTAGCAAATTCTGAAGAAAGAGAAATTGGATTTAATACAGATACATATATGTATAATGGATTCTTAGATGAAAAGATAAGAGTAAACTTTGGCGGTATCATAGGTGAAAGCGAAGGCTGCGAAATGGTCATGTTTAGCTCAATGAGATTTAATGATCCAGATATGTTTAAGCCGTTAATACATGAACTAAGAAGTAGAGAGTATACTTTGGGGACTCCTTATGTTTCGGTTATTGAAGCTACAGATAGTTATTTATCTTTAAAAGATGAAAATCGAAGAGATAATAGTGAATATTATGCTGATGTTAAGACATCAATTGCGGTTTTATCTGCTGTGAGTGAAAAGACATATCCAATACAAGTTTATAAATCACTTGGAATAGGTACATGCACTCAAATAGCAGGTGTAAATCAAAATATGTTTAAGTTTTTAGGAATAGATTCAGATTATGCTATAGGAATGTGTGGAGAATGTCATCATGCATTCAATATAGTATATCCTTGGGGAAGAGAGGAAGATGCAATACTTTTTGATTCCATGAGACCTGTTGGCTCTGATCCATATTTATATCTCTTAGATGAAGATAAAAAGAGAAAATTATTTTCTAATGAAGTTTTAACTTTAAAAAGAGCGGATGTAAAAAAAGCATATAAAAAACTATTTGATATAGATCCGGAATGTGATATAGATGAAATAGATCACTATGTTTTGATAGATGGTGACTATTTTGATAAACCAGTACCAGATTTAATGCCTACTTCTACAAGACACACATTAGTATTTAGAAGAGTAGATGATTTAGAAGATGAAGAAGAAAAAAAATAATTCTTCTTTTTTTGTGTTATAATTATATTAGGTGATAATAATGAAAAAAATGATAATGGATGGTAATACTGCTGCTGCTCATATTGCATATATGTTTTCTGATGCAGTAAGTGTATATCCAATTACTCCAGCATCACCTGGAGCAGAACACATTGAAGAGTGGAGTTCTAAAAACAAAAAGAATTTATTCGGTGAAGAAGTTAAAGTAGTCGAGATGCAAAGTGAAGCAGGGGCTATAGGAACAGTACATGGTTTACTTCAAACAGGATCATTAGCATCAACTTTTACAGCATCACAAGGATTATTATTAATGATTCCAAATATGTATAAAATAGCAGGAGAATTACTTCCTAGTGTTATAAATGTTGCTAGTAGAACAGTATCTACTCATGCTCTTAGTATATTTGGAGATCATTCAGATATATATTCAGTAAAGAGTACTGGATATTCAATTATGTCATCTGTTAATACACAAGATGTTATGTATTTAACTCTTGTTTCATATTTAAGTACATTAAAAGGAAGAATACCTTTTGTTAATTTCTATGATGGTTTTAGAACTAGTCATGAACTTAGTAAGATAGATGTTCTAGATTTAGAAGAAGTTAAAGAATTAGTAGATTTTGATTTAATAAATGATTTTAGAAAGAATAGTAGTCTTGCTAAAAAACAAATTAAAGGCACTGCAGAAAATGATGATATATATTTTCAAAATATAGAAGCTAGAAATAAATATTATGATAAAATGCCAGATATAGTTAATGGTTATATGAAACTTGTTAATGAAAAGTTTAATACTAATTATCATTTATTTGATTATTATGGTAAATCTAATCCAAGTAAATTAATAATTGCTATGGGATCAGTATGTGATACTATTAAAGAAACTATTGATAATATGGATGATGATACTGGTTTAATAATAGTTAGATTATTTAGACCATTTAGTGTTAAACATTTTATTAATACTATACCAAGTACTGTTAAAAAAATTGCAGTCTTAGATAGAGCAAAAGAAGCAGGTTCTAGAGAAAGTTTATATTTAGATGTAGTAGATGCAATATCTAAATCTAAATTAAAAATAAAAGTATATGGAGGAAGATATGGATTATCTTCTAAAGATACTACTCCAGGAGATATATTAAGTGTATTTGATAATTTAGATAGTAAAGATCCTATTGATTCATTTACTATAGGTATAGTTGATGATGTAACTAATAAGAGTTTAGAAAGAAAAGAAATTAAAGTAAATAATAAATCTATTGAACTCTTGGTATATGGTTTTGGATCAGATGGTATGGTATCTGGTACAAAAGATTTAGCTACATTAATCGGTGATAATACTAATGGATATATACAGTTATATAATAAATATGATTCTAAGAAGAGTGGTGGAGTTACTATGTCTATGCTTAGAATCGGAAAAGAAGAAATTAAATCTAGTTATTATATAGATAAAGCTCATATAGTAGTATGTACTAAAGAAAGTTATTTAGAAAAATATGATATAGTTAACTCTATTAGAAAAGGTGGAATATTTATATTAAATACTTCTAAAGATATAGAGGACCTTGATGACAAGACTAAATATTATTTAGCTAAAAACGAAATAAAACCATTCTTTATAGATGCTTCTAAAATAGCAGTAGATAATGGTATACCTAATAAAATAAGTACTATTATGGAATATGCAATAATATTAATTACTAAAGTATTACCTAAAGATAAAGCTCTTGATATGTTAAGAGAAAGTATTACTAATAAATTTAGTAAGAAAGGTACTGAAGTAGTTAATCAAAATATTAAAGCAATAGAAGATGTAGAAAATAATATTAAAGAAATAGAAATTAATCCAGAATGGATTAATTTAGAAGTAAAAGAAAAAGAATTAAATGGAGTACTTGATTATATCTCTCATTTAAAAGGAGATGAATTAAAAGTATCTGATTTTATTAAACATGATGATGGTACTTATGAAGTAAATACTTCTAAATTAGAAAAGAGAAATATAGCAGAAATGCTTCCATGTTGGAATACTGAAAAATGTATTACATGTAATCAATGCGTAATGGCATGTCCTCATGCAGTTATTAGACCTAAATTAATGACTATGGAAGAAGTAGAAAAAAATCCTGGAATTATATATAAAGATGTACCAGGATCTGATATGAAATTTGCTTTAGAAATTAGTTATGATGATTGTACAGGTTGTGGTGTATGTTCAAGTGTATGTCCTACTAAATCTATTACTATGGGTGATAAAAACATAGATAGAGTTAATAATAAAATTAGTGGTGTAACTAATAAACATTTATATCCAGAAACTATAGTAAAAGGACTTGCATTTAATAAACCATTATTTAAATATTCAGGAGCTTGTGCTGGATGCGGTGAAACTCCATATATTAAGATGCTTACTCAAATAACTGGAGAGGCTCTTATAATTGCTAATGCAACTGGATGTTCATCTATTTATGGTGGATCTATGCCAAGTTCACCATATAATGTATCTTGGTCTAATTCATTATTCGAAGATAATGCTGAATTTGGATATGGAATGAGATTAAGTGAAGAATTATATAAAAATAGAATTATTAATATAATGAATAATTATAAAGATAAGGTATCTGAAGATAATAAAAAATTAATCGAAGCATACTTAGAAAAACCAAATGATTATAAAATATCTAAAGTAGTTATGGATAATTTAAATTATGATGAAATACCTGAACTAGAACCAATTAAAGATTATATTCTAAATAAGAATGTATGGATAATCGGTGGAGATGGATGGAGTTATGACATCGGATTTGGTGGACTTGATCATATAATGAGTTCTAATGAAAATGTTAATGTATTAATATTAGATACTGAAATATATTCAAATACTGGTGGTCAATCTTCTAAATCAACTAGAGAAGGTGCTATTGCTAAGTTTAATAGTATAGGTAAAAATACTACTAAGAAAGATTTAGCTAGAATGATGATGACTTATCCAAATGTATATGTAGCAGAAATTAGTATGGGTGCAAATATGAATCAAGCTATTAAAGCGATTAATGAAGCTATGAATCATGATGGACCATCTATGATAATTGCATATGCTCCTTGTATATCTCATGGTATAAAAGGTGGTATGGGTAACAGTATGAAAGAAGAAGAATTAGCAGTTAAATGTGGATACTTCCCATTATTTAGATATAATTCTAGAACTAAAGAATTTAATTTAGATTATAAAGAACCAGACTTTACTTTATATGATGAATTCTTAAGTAATGAAACTAGATATAAAATGTTAGCTGCAGTAAACGAAGAACACGCTAAAGAATTACTTGAAGCTAATAAAAATGCTTCAATAGAAAGATTTGAATATTATAAATCACTTGTCAAATAGGAGGAATATGAAAAAAGCATTAGTTATAGGTGGAGGATCTGGTATAGGATTAGAAATTGCTAGAACTCTTAATAAAAACAATTATGAAGTAACATGTGTAGGAAGAAGAACTAAAGAAAACTTTGAGTTTAATTATATAAGCTGTGATGCATCAAATGTAGATGAAGTAACAAGTTTATTTGAAAAAGAAGTATATGATGTTTTAATATATTCTGCAGGAATAATATCTTGCTGTGAAGAATCAGATAATTATGATGATAATGAATTAAATAAATTAATTGATATTAATTTAAAAGGATGTATTAGAACTAATCAATTATTTATTGATAGTTGTAATAAAAATAATATAAGAGGTAAAATAATAAATATTTCTTCAATATCAAATAAAGGATCTAAAGATTTCCCTATATATGCAGCATCAAAAGCAGGTATGTTAGCATATACAAAAAGTATTGCAAGTAGATATGAAAATATACAATCAAATGTTATTTCACCAGGAGTAATTAAGACTGATATGTCATATCAAGAATCTCCTAATTTTGATGATTATGTTCAAGATATAGTGGATAATACTCCAGTAAAAAGATTAGGTAATCCACAAGACATTGCTAATACTGTTGAATTCTTATTATCTGATAAAGCAGAATTCATAACAGGACAAGAAATAGTAGTAGATGGTGGTTATACATTACCAAAAGAATAATAGTAAAAGATAGATTTTCTATCTTTTTTTTATGATATAATGAATTAGAGGTGTTTATGAATAAAGAATTTGTAAATGATTGGTTAAATAAATTAAAAGATTATTGGTTTAATAAAGATATTGATAAAGCAGTATCTTTGTTTAATAAAACTACATATTATCAAGAAACACCATTTATGGAACCATATACTAATATTGAAGAAATAAGAAATGAATGGGAACATGTTAAAGACGAGAATATCCAAAATATTGAGTTTAATGTTCTTGCAATAGATGATAATACAGTTGTTGTAAATTGGATATTAAGACAAAATAACGAAGACTATGATGGAATATATGAAATTAGATTTGATGATAATTTAGATTGCATATATTTTAAAAGTTGGGAAATGACTAGAGGTGTTTATGAATAATATTGTTTTAACTTCATGTGGAATTAGAAATGAAGATTTTAAAAATAAATTTTATGAGATAATACCAAAAGAAGAATTATCTAATAAAAAAGTTTTATATATTACTACTGCAGTAGATGGAGAAAAAGATGATAATAAAGATTGGGTTATTGAAGAATATAAAACTATATTAAATTTAGGTATTAAAGAAGAAAATATAACTGAGTATAAGATAGGTAATCCATTAGATATAGATAAATATGATATTATTTATATGATGGGTGGTAATACTATTTATCTTCTTGATATGGTAAGAAAAAATAATTTTGGTGAAGTAATAAAAGATTTTATTAATAAAGGTAAAATATATATTGGATCAAGCGCAGGATCTCAAATACTTGGATCTACAATTAATTTAAATGCAATATATGAAGATAATTTTGTTAATATGACTGATTTTACTGCACTTAATATAATAGATAAAGAAATAGTACCACATTCTAATAAAAAGAAAGATTTATTAGAAAAAGTAAATAGAGATGATTTAATTCTTCTTTATGATGGTGATGGATTAATAATATAGAGGTGTTTTATGAAAGAGAAAAAAGAATTTAAATATGATGCTTTTATAAGTTATAGACATTGTGACTTAGATAAGTTTGTTGCAGAAAACTTACATAAGATATTAGAAAGTTATGAATTACCTAAAAATATTAAAGAACAATTAGGTATTGAAGGTAGAAGTATTAAAAGAGTATTTAGAGATCAAGATGAATTACCACTTTCATCTAATCTAGAAGATCCTATAGTAGATGCTTTAAATAATACTAAATACTTAATAGTTATTTGCTCGCCAAGATTAAAAGATTCTATGTGGTGTAAAAAAGAAATAGAAACTTTTAAGAAAATAAGAGGAAGAAAGAATATCTTCTGTGTATTAATTGAAGGTGAACCAAGTGATTCTTTCCCTGAAGAAGTATTAGTTGATGATGATGGAAAGACTTTGGTAGAACCACTAGCTGCAGATGTTAGAGGAGAAACTAAAAAAGAAGTATTAAACAAAATTAAAAGTGAAAAATTAAGATTAATAGCTCCAATGTATAACTTAGATTATGATGATTTAAAACAAAGACATAAAATGCAAGAACAAAAAAGAAAATTAACTATTGCTACAATAGCAGCAGGAGCATTCTTATTATTCGCAATTTATTCATCAATTATGTTAATCAAAATAAATAGTCAACAAAAGATACTTAAAAATCATCAAGCATTAACTTTATCAGAAAAATCTATGTCATCTTTAAATAAAGATAGTAGATATGATGGTATAAAATATGCATATCAAGCATTAACTAAATATGAAGGTGTAAAAATGCCATATACAACAGATGCAGAATATGCTTTAAGTGAAGCACTTGGAGTATATGATGTAGGGTCTAGTTTTAAAGCTAATGATGAAATAAAAACAAAGGGCGTAGTAGATTTTATAAAAGTTAGTTATAACAGTGAATATGTAGCAACTTATGATGAATCAGAAGAATTAACTTTATGGAATGCTAAAACATTCAAAAAAATAAAGACTTATTCTGATATATCAGGATTTGCTTTTGATGAAAATGATTTCTCATTTATTGGAGATGATTATTTCTCTTACATAAATAAAGATGGAAATATAATTATTACTGTTACTAAGAATGGAGATATATTTAAAGAAATAAAGAAAGAAGATAAATCTTATCAATCTGTAAGAGGCCATTTTGAAACAAAATATTTATCATATGCTGATAGTAAGAAATTAACTATATATAGTTTATTAGAAGATAAAACTATAGGTACTATTACATATAAAGATGATTTATTAAGACAATCATTCTATTCTGAAGATGGTAAATATTATTTTGCTACTACAATTGAAAATCAATTCTCAGTAGATAAAGAACAATATGTAACAGTACATGTTATAGAAACAAATAGTGCTAATGAAATTAATAGTGTTAGATTTAATGCAGGTTATATTAGTAATATGTTTACTAAAGGTAATAATGTATATATGTTATTTAATAGAATTATGGGAGCAGATTTTAGTATGCTTGCAGTATCTTATAATTTTATTGATAATAATGTAAATTGGACTAGAACAGAAGATGGTATTTGGGGAAAAATAATAACTAGATCTTATAAAGAAGATGTTAATGATATAGGTGTTGTTCATGGAAATAAATTAGATATTCTAGATGAATCAAATGGTGATGTTAAATATAGTTTTGATATGTCTAGTGATATTATTGAGGTATTATCTTATACTAATAAAAATTTATATTTAGTATTTAATACTGATGGTACTGTTAATTATGCAAGTATGGATAGTAAACAAAATGTTATATATAATGGACAATATCAATTAAATCTAAAGAATTATACTAAAATGGTAAAGAGTGAATCTGGATATTTATTAATACCAGAGAATGAAAATAGAGTAATTTACTATACTACTAATACTAGTAAGGATGCTAAAGAAGTAAAGAAAGAATATGACTATGTAAGTACTGATACTGTTACTGAATCAGAAAAAAACAAATTAAAAGAAGAAATAAATATTAAAAATAAAAACTTAGTATCTGGTATGTTCTATAGTGATAATAAAGAATTATTATTTGTAAGTTATGTAGATAATTCTTTAGCAGTATATAATGTTAAAGAAAAGAAATTAATAAATGAATCAAATGGTATTTTAAGACCCGATCATTATTATGGAACAGATAAATATGGAAGAACTTATATTGGAAATGTAACAGATGCTTATATATTAGATAAGAATTATAATAAAGTAGGTCATATTAAAGGACTTTACGAAGTAGAAAAAGATAAAGTAATTATATCTAATAATGGTACATATTATTCATTACCAATATATACATTAAGTGATTTGTTAAAACAAGCAGAAGAATATTTAAAATAAAAAGACTCATTTGAGTCTTTTTTTATTATAACTAGGGGAATTTTTCTTTTTATTGCGAATATAATATATGGAACATTTAATTAGAGTGTCATCCTCTTTTTCTAGAAAGGAGGTGATAATAGTGAGAAAAAGAGAATACCACTGTATCCTTTTTTTAACTCTTACTATTATATTAATTCTCCTATTATTTATAATAGTAGAAATAAAAAAGATACTCTAGTCTGAGTATCTATCCAATTATAAGGATGACACTTAGATAAACTAAATGTTCCTCTAAATAAATAATAGCACAAAAATAGTAGACAATCAATTGTCTACTTTTATTTTGTATAAAAAAGAAGCAGCCCCCCTGAAGAACTGCTTCATAAAAAAGAATAAAAAGGGGTTGGCTAGTGTGATACTAGCAGCCAATTCGCCATTTGGGAATTGGTACCATATATATTACTTATTTTTTTCTTTTTGTCAAGCAGTTTTACAAAATATGTTATAATTATTTTATGAAAGGAATAATCTATGAGCGATTTATCTTATATAAAGGGTATTGGACCTTCTACAATTAGTAAATTGAATAAGTTAAATATATCTTCTATAGAGGATTTAATTAACTATTATCCATATAGATTTGAAAAACTAAAAAAGACTAATATTAATGATGAACACGCTATTATAAGTGTAACTATTATTAGTACTCCAACTGTTAGTTTTTTTGGCAGATCAAAGAATGCTATAAGATTTAAAGCATTATATGAAGATGAAAATAAATATATAGATGTAGTAATATTTAATAGAGCGTTCATGAAGAGTAATCTTATTCCTTCAAAAGCAGTAACTTTAGTAGGTAAATTTGATCAAGAAAAAGGTAAATTTATTGCCTCTGATATAAAACTATTTGATATTGGTAATAGAGTAGTAATAACTCCTATATATCATTTAGTAAAAGGATTAACTAATAACAATATAAGAAAATATATAACTGAATCTATTAACACAGTTTCTTTAGTAGATTATATTCCTTATGAATTAACTAATAAATATAGTTTTATAGGTAAAAAAGAAGCATTAAATATAATAACTAATCCTAGTGATATAAAGTCATTAAATCTAGCATTAGAAAGATTTAAATATGAAGAATTATTCTTATTTATGTTAAAAATAAATGAACTTATTAATAAGAATTCTATTAATAATATAGGACATGTTAGAAATATAGATAGAGATAAAATAAATGAATTTATTTCATCTTTACCATTTGAATTAACTGAAGATCAAAATAAAGTATTAGAGGAAATATTTAATGATTTAGAATCTTCTAAAAGAATGAATAGATTAGTTCAGGGAGATGTTGGATCAGGTAAAACAATAGTAGCTTTTCTTTCAATGTATGCATTGAGTTTAGATAAATATCAAAGTGCATTAATGGCCCCAACTGAAATACTTGCACATCAACATTATCTTAATATGATAAAACTATTTGAGGGCTATAATTTAAATATAAAAGAAATATTAGGTTCTACTCCAAAGAAAGAGAAGGAACTAATTAAAGAAGAATTAGCATCAGGCAAAATAGATATTATTATTGGGACACATGCTCTTTTACAAGATGATATAAGCTTTAATAATTTGGGATTAATAATAACAGATGAGCAACATAGATTTGGAGTTAATCAAAGAAGTAATTTAAGAAATAAAGGTGAGATGGTTGATGTTCTTTATTTAAGTGCAACACCAATACCTAGAACATATGCATTAACTATTTATGGTGATATGGATATATCTATTATTAAGTCTATGCCTAATGGTAGAAAACCTGTTAAGACTATTAATATTTCTAAGAGTGAAGAAGACTTAAAAAGAATGCTTGTGACTATAAAAAGAGAACTTGATAATGATCATCAAGTATATATAGTTTCTCCACTTATTGAAAGTGAAGATGATGAGGAAGATATTAAGACAATTAAAAATAATTTTTCTTCAGCATTTAAAAAACAAAAAATAGGTATATTACATGGTAAGATGACACCAAAGGAAAAAGATGATATAATGAATAAGTTCAAAGAAAAAGAAATAGATATATTAATCAGTACTACTGTTATAGAAGTAGGAGTAGATGTACCAAATGCTACTATGATAATAATATATGATGCTTATAAATTTGGACTTGCAACTTTACATCAATTAAGAGGTAGAGTTGGTAGAAATTCTTTAGATTCTTATTGTATATTAGTATCAGATAGAGATACTGAAAGATTAAAAATAATGGAAGAAACTACAGATGGATTTAAACTAGCAGAAGAAGATTTCAAATTAAGAGGATCTGGAGATTTATTCGGAACTAAACAAAGTGGGGATATGAATTTTAAAATAGCTAATTTAACTAGGGATTATGATATATTATTAAAAGCAAAAGAAGATTCAAATAATATATTAAAAAATATTAATAATTATCCAGAGTTAAAGAAAATATTAGATGATTCTATAAATAAAGATTAGGAGATTATATGGGTAAAAATTATTCTTTATATTCTATATATTTAAATATAATTACTGTAATAATTGGAGTAATATGTTTAATATTTAGTATACTAGAACATAAGTTTTTAATAGTAACAATTATTCTTATTGCAATGACTCTAATTGAACTAACAATAAATGTAATTAATTATAGAAAATTGAAATCAAAAGTCATTGACAAAAAGAATAAAATATAATACTATTATAGTAGCGTAACACAATGTTACGTAGCACTTTTACAGTATATAAGTGAAAGTGCAAACCAAACCCCCTGAAGGAGCCTTATGGCTCCATTTTTTTTGTTAAATACATAGATTATGTTACTTTCGATTTTTTTGTTAATGTGATATAATTTTTATAATATAGTAAAGGAGGTTAGATTTATGGTAACACTACCTTTTAATTTTGGTGGAGCAATAAGAGATTCTATCACTGAATATAGAAGAAAAAATAATATTCCAGAACCAGAAGAAGTAAAAGCATTAAGTGTGTATAGAAAAAGAGATACTTTCTTGGAAGAAGAGTTAGAACTAGTTAGAGAACTTGAACTTGATAAAAAAACATTAGAGTACATAGATTTATTTCCAAATATAACTTCCTTAACAATAGATGGATCAAATGAGTTAGAATCAGGTGATTTTAAAAGAGTTTTAGATAAATATCCTAAACTTGAAAAACTAACAATAAAAGGGCAGTCAAATATACAATTATTAAATGTTAGTGAAATGAAAAATTTGAAAGAACTTACATTAATTTCTAATAGAACCTTACATAGAATTATTGGATTAGATAAAATAGAAAAATTAGAAGAGATTACGATTTATGGGAATGAGACATATGCTACTGTGAAAGAATTATGTGAGCATGTTGCTAAATTATCTCAAAATGGAACAAAGTGTAATTTTGATGTTCTATATATGCCTGATATGAAAAAAATAGGTATACCAAATCCTGATAATTTTAAATGGTGTGAATCGGTAGGATTAGGTTTATTTGGTGATGAACTTAAATATGATACAGAAGAACTTGAAGAGGCAGTGAATAAGGCTGAAGAAGTTATTTCTAGATATATTAGACCAACAGATAATGATAAAGAGGCATATGCAATTTTATATCAATGGGTATGTAAAAATATAAAATATGATGATGAATCGCTTGATAGTAGAGTTCATACTATTCAAGGTAAAGAAGTTGGTCAATTTGGTGGAATGAATGGTACTGTTAATGGACTTGTTTATGGCAGCTGTGTTTGTGAGGGATATTCTAAATCAATGCAGATGCTTCTAAAACTATGTGGTATCCCAGCTTTTGATATTGGGTGCATTGCTTCTGACAAGCCTATGCCAATGTATAATTATGATGGTAAGAAAAAATTTCATGGAGGAGACCACTCAATATTAAAAGTTAATCTTGATGGAATTTGTTATTATAGTGATGTTACTTGGGATGCTGATAGAATTCAAAATGGTTATCCAAGAGAGTATTTCCTTTTATCAAAAGAAGATATTTCAAAAGATCATAAGTTAATTGATGAAGCAGATGTTTGGGCTTCACCAAGGAGCGTTTCAAGTGAAGAATTCCAAGAACTTATGAAGTTTGCGCAAGAAAGAATTGATACTATCGATAGTGAACTAGCTAAAAAAGAAGAAGAAAATAAACATAAAAATACTATTGCACAAGTTGCAACATTATTAGGAGTTAGTATTCCATCAGATATTGATTATATTTATGATGAAAAATTGAAAGCTCCAAGAGTTGCTCCAAAAAATGCTAGTACTTTAAGAGAAGAACAACAATCTATAAATAAGAGATTAGAACAATTATTCTATGATGGTGAATTAGATATGAAAACATATAGTTCTATGAAATTAGAAGTACTAAAAGAATATAACTCATTAGTATCAAATCTTCCACAAACTAAACGACCTGATACTGATGATGGTAATTATATGGAAGAACTTCCTTTTGGTATGCAAACTCCAACTTTACATAGACCAACAATTAGTGATGAAGTTATAAGGCAAGTTTTTTTACATGATAAAAAACAAAGACTTAATGAGCAAAAACATCAATTGTTAAACCAAGAAAGAATAATTAATGAACAAATGGTGAATGAAGAGGAAAGAAGACAAGAAGCAATAGAACAAGATAATGGAATGACTATGTAATATGAAAGGAATAGTATGAAAAATTATAAAATAAAAAGAGAAGATATAAAAAGATTAATAGATGTGAGCGGCGAATGTATTGCTACAGACAAAATAACAGTAGAGGGGTCAAAGATAGGTTATATGTATAGAGAAAATCCTAGTAATGAATATGATACTGGATGGAGATTCTTCGCAGGGGATGAAAATGTAGAATATACTAATAATCCAGATAATTTTGAAGTATATGATTTAAATACAATATGTAATTATGATGAAGATATAATACCTTATTTAATAAAGCCAATTGGAACAAAACTAGAAAGAAATGGTGGAGAATTTAAGGAAGTAGAATAATACTCAGTGAACTGAGTATTTTTTTTTGTTTAAAAAATAAAATTTTGTGATAAAATAGTAAGTCAAACAGGAGGAAATATGCCTTACGATCCTTTAGAACGTTTAAGACATGGTAATGTTGAGTTTTTATATTATCAAACATTCCGTGATGAAGAAATTTTAACTGAGAAAATAAAGAGTGCTCCAGATAGATTAGATATAATAAATGGATTTATATCTGTTTTTGAAAAGGGTCAATTTACAAGGTTTGTTTTTGGAATAATTTATGATATACCAGAATATAAAGATCTTGTATATGAATGGGTACATAATAAAGAAACTGGGGAATTATTGCTTAGGTTTGTAACTCCTGAAAGACTTAGCAATATGTTATATAATTCTCCTGTGGGGAAAAGAATACTATATGAAAATTTTGAGAAATTTATATATTTTCTTAAAGACGATGAAGATCGTTCAGACGCTAGAACTATGGAAGATGGTCTTAATGATTTAATATATCTTAAAGCAATAATTGAATATGCTTTTGGTAATGATGATAAAGACCTATTACATAAATTATCAAGATATGAAGATATGCATATACGTTTCTTATTTATGAAATATTTATTAGAAAACCATCCAAATAAAATTGATGATATATATGATGACATAACTAAATATATAACTTCAGTCACATATGAACCATTAGAACAAATATCGTTTTTAGAACCAACCCCAATGAAACAAGAATATTTATCTGAAATAGCAGTAGGTTTATTAACAAACAATCATGAAAAAGAATATGAATACCTAAAGGGATTTATTTTTAGAGAGTATGAACATAATAATTTAGCATCAGAATTATTCACGGTTCCATTTATGGCAGTTAATGGTAATCCAAAAATTCAAACTGCGGATATAAATAAATATGCAATTCAGGAGGAAGAATTTAATAGAGATGTAAATACTTTATTTGAAACTTCTGCAAATTATCGTTTTCATATTTTCTTTGATCATAGTGCAAAACTAAGGGAAGATTTATTAACTGGATTTGCTAGTAAGATGAGATATTACTTAGAAAATCAAAGAATAGATAAGTATTCAGTTAATCAGACAAAATCAGAATTAAAAAACCTTGATTATTATGGGCTATGTCCTATGTTAGAAGAATGGACAGAAAAATATATGGATTTAAGCCAAAGCAAAGAATATGGTTATGTTGGTGGAGGCGCAACTTGTAGTTGTTATAGAATTGGTGATTATGTAATTAAATTAGTACGTGCTAAGTTTTCTTTCGAAGACGTAATATGCCCTAATTTATATTTGACCGCTAAGAACTATGAAGAAATATATGTTAGAGGTAGAACAGGTAGAGTATTAGGAGGAATAGAAGTCCAAAAGTATTTAACAAGAGAAGCTAGGGATGTTGAAACTAAATACTTTGGATATTTCAGAGAAACACTAGCAGATTTAGGCTATGTTATAACAGATGCTCTTACCTATGGAGTAAATGGGGATAATGCAATGTTACTGGATAGTTACCGTGATGCAGATTGTTCTAATCCGGAAAAATTACCAGATTGGTTTAAAGAATATCCTATAGTTTTAGTAGATAGAGATACAATATATCCTATTAATGGTGGTCCTAGGAAACAATTAAGATGCATTTGTAGTTGTTAATATAAAAAATTATGTTATAATAGTAACTATTGTTAAGTTATCAGGGAGTGTAATTATGGAATTAACAGAACATTTATCATCAAAATATGGTTATGAATATATATCTACAGTAGAAGAATATATAACAAGTTTTAAATATCGTGATAAACTAGGACCATGTTGGGAATCTGATGGTGTAGGTTTTGATTATTTAGAACGTGTAATTATGGGTTATGGATTTGAAGAAAAAAGGTGCCCATTTACTAGAATTAATTCTTTTGTTGTAGCAAGAGGTAGTAATAGAAAAGTAAATCTTATCTCATGTAATTATTTTGAAATTGAATTAAATGATACTAGAATTATTTCTTCTGATGGTATAAAAGTAATTATTGCTAATGCAGATAAATGTGTATATAAAAGAAAAATAAAAGGTGAAGAATATATCAAAGATGTTATTTTCTCTAAAGGAAATGATATGATTGGATATAATTTTGTGACTCGTTCTACATTTGAGAAAAAAGATATTGGTAAATGCGTAAGAGCTAATAAAGATGAATTAGTAGTTGTACATGAAGGTAATTTAGTTACATATAAAGTACTTGAAGAAGATGAAGGTATAGATTATATAGATGTTACAAGAATTGTAAGACAAAATGATTTCTATGAAGATGATAAAGAAATAGTAAGATGTACTCCAATTGATACTGAAATTAAAGAAGCAGATAAATTTTATCATACTATTGAATCTATGCATGATGAAGTATATCAATTAGATTTTAAAGATAAAACTTCTAGATTATTAATTATTACGGGAGATAGTATTAAAACAACAGATTATTATGGTTCATTAAAATATAGAAAACCATATATTTATCCACCGCTTGATGAAAGTGAATATGCTCCTGATGAATATATGTGGCCTGATATAGGATTAACATTTAATTATAGTGAAAATGGTGAAAAGAAAGAGCTATTATTAGATGAAAAACTTAATGTACATCATAGACCAAGAATTTTAAATTTGAGTGATAGAGGATAAAATCCTCTATTTTTTGTGGTATAATTAATTTGGTGATTATAATGACAATGGCAATAGTGCTTGGAATACTTGCAGCATTTTTATATGGTGTTACCAATCATATAGATAAATTTATGATCAGTGGTATTGATTCTGGTAAAGATACTATTAAAGTATTATTAATTTTTTCTACATTTGTTGCAGGTATAATACTTATACCTGTATGGCTTATATTAAGTAAATTTAATATTGTTATTAGCTTAACATCATTAATTAGTATACTTGTCGCTGCAATAGTATATATAATTGCAGTAGTATTTTATTTTAAAGCAATGGAAGAAAATGACACATCTATAGTAGTAGTAATGTTTCAAATGATACCAGTTTTTAGTTATACTATGGCTCTAATATTATTTAAAGAAAATTTAACTATAAAACAAATAATAGGAGCATTTATAATATTATTATCTACAATTTTAATCTCTATTAATTTTGGTGAAAAAAATAATAAAAAGAGATTAAAAGCATTTGCATTTATGACATTATCATCATTCTTATGCGCAGTATATTGTATATTATTTGATATTGGAATAAGAAATAGCCTCTTATTATTCATGTGTGTTTTGGTATCAAATAGGGCTTTTATTAATAGGCATAATATTATTATGTATTAAAGGATTCAGAGTTCCTTTTATAAAAGCAGTTAAGAATAATGGTAAAAGATATTTATTTTTAAATATAACAAATGAAACTATAAATTTAGTTGCGAATGCATTATTTAATTTTGCTAATTTAACTGCTCCTGTAGCACTTTTAAATGTACTTAATGGATTTCAAGGAGCATTTGCATTTATACTTGGAGTACTAGGTACAATATTTATTCCAAAATATATTAAAGAAGATTTAAGTAAAAAAGTAGTAATACAAAAAGTAATATGTATTATACTAAGCATAATAGGTCTAATAGTTTTAGTCTATGAATAGGAGATTTGTATGAATGAATTTATGAATGTTGCAATAGATTTATCTAAAGATAATAATTGTGGTGGACCATTTGGAGCATGTATTGTTAAAGATGGTAAAATAATAGGTAAAGGATTTAATAAAGTTATTAAAGATATGGATCCTACTGCACATGCAGAAATAGTAGCAATAAGAGAAGCATGTAAAAACATTAATTCACATGATTTAAGTGGATGTGAATTATATACATCATGTTATCCTTGCCCAATGTGTTTATCTGCAATTATATGGTCTAATATTAAGAAAGTATATTATGCAAATACTAAAGAAGATGCTGCTAATATTGGTTTTAGAGATGATTATATTTATGATTTTATAGAGAATAATATGTCTAATAAATCAGTACTTGATCTAGAAGAATTAAATAGAGAAGAAGCAATTAAAGTATTTGATGAATATAAGAAAGATAAAGATAAAATAGAGTATTAGGAGGAATTATGTTCGATAAAAAAGATAAAAATAAAGATAATCAAAAATCTGGTTTATTTTCTTTTATGAATGATAATGAAGAACTAACAAAAGAGCAAAAAGATGAAATAAAAAAAGGTAATTATGATCCATGGAATTTTGAAGAAGAAGACTTAGAAGAGGATGATTATTACTATGAGGATGATGATATAGATAAAGATGATAATTAATTATATAAAATGATTGTGATGAATAATGTTTTAAATAAAGGAGGATAAAATGTTTAAAGAATTAATTAATGAAAAAGTAACAGTAATTGTATCAGGAAAAGGAGATACTATATTAGAATATAATGGTTTATTAACTAGAGAAGAAGATAATATATTAGAACTTACTAATGTTGATATTTCCCATATGATGCTTAATTTTCAAAAAGGTATTTTTGGAGGTAATATAAATAAATATAAAGAAAATATTGAAAAAGTATTGATAAATAAAAGATATATTATTTCTTGTAGTAAATACAAAATGTAAAATAATTTCTCTTAAAAGAGAGATTTTTTTATTTATAAAAACGTAAAAAATTGTTTTTTTG
>JAEEGF010482704.1_pt1 | contig 31161 bp, 23 predicted proteins | sample 9134171 | NCBI WGS metagenome assembly JAEEGF01 (sample SAMN16246542, study PRJNA631951) | gut metagenome | biome: gut microbiome; feature: rumen; material: AP-attached | host: Bos | place: Iran: Karaj | collected 2018-10 | reverse complement strand
CGTTTAACTTATCAGGTTCCTTAACTATATCATTTTCAAGGGCAAGCCCTCATTCAATTCAGCGGGTGCAAAAGTACAACATTTTTCAATACACTGCGCATTTTTTTGAAAATATTTGGAAAAATTGTTGATATAGAAAACTATTATACTGTTATTCAACGATTTAAAACTGTTGAAAACTTTTATCTTTGCATAAAAAAAGCGTCTTTTCCGACCTGTTTTTGTCGAAAAAGACGTCTATATAACACGAAATCGACTGTCTATAGATTGACTTTCGTCGAATCTTCGATTTCCTCCCTCGCACTTTTCAGCGCAAGAATGACATAGACAGTCGATTTCGAAACCTTATTTTAATACTTCACGAAACGGTCCTCGCCGTTGCTCAAACCGAGCAGTTCGCTGCGGCCGAAGAGGAGGAATATCTTGTGGTCCCAAATGAGTTCCCACAGGATGCGGCTCACACGCACTTGTTCCTCAGGAGCCAATTCCTCACTTGTGATGGTGGTGTTTTCATCGGCTTTCTGAACCTTGTTCTCCTGAAAGGCCACCTGGATGAGCTGGTAGCACAGATTGACGAAAGTAATGCCAGTGGTATGGTCACGGCTATCCATAATCATGTTGATTCTGTCTCTGAGTTCCTCGTTAGTGTAGAGGAGATGAACGGGATTGGCGTCGTAATTCATAGCGGTTTTGTTTTTATATGATGGTGCAAAGATAGGGATTATTTCGAAACTTGCAACATTTTGGCCGACGAACGTACACTTTTTTACACCTTAATAATAATATGTCGAGCCGATTTCTTACCTTTGCAGGCGAAAAACGGCTTTCAGCTGTCAGCCATCAGCTTTCAGCAAGCCAAGACTAGGCTGATAGCTGAATGTTGATGGCTGATAGCTTTTATCATAAAAGAATATGGTTACCGAATTATTAGTCGTTTGGGTTGTCGGCGTAGTGTCCTTCTTTGTGCTTTGGGCGATTTTGACCAAGGTGATTAAGCGGATCAGTGAGCGGAAAAACAAAACACCGGATTCCAACACCGAAATCACTCAAAATGAGGTTTCGTCTGACCAGACAATATAAGTTTCGGTTCGAAATGACATAGGAGCCTGGCCCTCACCTATCCTATCATTCAAGTAGTTTCTTGGCCTCCTCGGAGAGATAGGACCGAGCCGTCTTCATGTCGAACGGAAAAGTTTCTTCAATGCCTGGGGCATAGAAATATTGGCACCATAAAGAGTCTGTGGTCAGACCGAAGTTGCACCTCCAGCTCACCTCCCCTCCTATCGAAAACCGATACTCAACGTCCTCCCAAACATCATTTTCCGTCCCAGAAGTGCATTTCAAGAGTGGAGGCACCTGCTCGTCGTCGACGACCGTGCGCAAGCGGTGCCCGTCGGCCTTGCTGAAAGTGACCCACTCATTATAAAATTCAGCGCCTTCGCCGATGTACAGGTTGACGATTTCGTAGGTGACGAACTTATCCGTCTGGTCAATTAGCGTGATGGTCAGATACACGGCCTCGGTGAAAGGCCCCGGGCTGCCATCCCATTCGAACTCATAGCTGGTGTCGGCGATGAGCGGCTTGTAGGCATCGTAATAATGCTTCACAAAATTCATGTTGTCGGAGCAATACACCTGTTCGGGAGTAAAGCCAGAGCCTTTGCCACTCTCTAAAAACGCATAGACAGCATCATTAAGGAGATGCGTAACGGAATCAATTAGTACCTGATTACCGCCGACTGGCACATCAATCGTCATCCCGATGTCGATGTCATGTGAATAGATGAAACCCACCATAAATTGAAATGCACATTCTTGCCGCTCGACAACGAGAGGTTGTTTCTTGGGTTGTGTAGGCGTGTTGAAGCTCATAAGAGCAAAGAGTATTAGGATGCCTGCTGACAACAGGCGAAGGCACAACTTGATCTTTTTTTCGCCAAACATAGTCTTTACTGCTTTAAGTTTTTGCAAAAATACAGCATCTTTATTATAGTACGCAACCCTTCGAGGCAGTTTTTTTCCTTGTTACGGAAGCATTATTGACAAAATCAATTCGTCACATCATACTTCATTATCCCATTGTTTCCAACAGCAATGTGAAACTCGCATTCAGTTTCCGGACGATACACAAAAGTAAACAAATCACCCTCTTGTTCCCAATCCACAAGATAATGATTTGTTTCCCAACTACCGATGGAGACACCTTCTTCAATAGCAAGACTTCTGATTTTCAAGGTATAGGTCTGCCCCACCTTCATTTTCCCATTAAATGGTACTTGAACCAACTCAAATTTACCCAAACTCTCTGTAAATCCCAAATAGAAAGTGGGTGCTGACTCTCCCAAATAATTCAAGAAATACCCCAACACCTCATGGCCATTCCAACCTGCAAAAGCGACTTTCGGGTCAACATTGGGTAGGCTCCGGAATTGCTCATTTGTGACAGGATTTTGGAGACGCTGGTCATAATAATTATCGGGAAAATGAGTGAAAATCATCAATGCCGGATCAACATCGAACCAGTAAGCTTTATAATAAAAAGTGAATTCCCCTCCCGACACATATCCGGCTCCCCAAGTAGGGTCAATGAGAATCCATCCTTTTTCAGTATTCACTTTCACCCAAGCATGGTCTCCATCGCCATCCATATGAGAAAGCGTCCTGCATTTGCCAGAAATCACCACCGCTTCCAAATCACAATGGGCGGCCAACTTAACGAACAACTCACTATAGGCTTGGCACACTCCTTTCCTTTGGTTCCAGCATTCTTCGGCCTTATAGATGCTATAACTCACATCGTATGCAATGTTGGCACATTCCCAATCGAAAATGGCCTTGGCTTTATCGTAATGTGTAGTGCAGCCCTCAACAATAGGCATAACACGTTCTTTCCAAATCTGGTATTCATCGTTAACGGGATTTTCAATGTCGTCTGAATGGTCTTCCAAATCATTAGGATAATCATAGTTTTTAGTACATGAAACAACCATAAAAAAGACAAGACAAATCAAAATTGAATTTCTCAAAGTTGTCATAGCACATTCAATTTATTAGTAAATCTCTTTTTGCGGCGAAAATACAAAAAAATCCCCGAAACTTCTGACGCTTCGGGGAATTTGAATCCGTTAGCTTAGTTTCCAAGCCAAGATGATAGATTCATCCCTCCATCACATTCCGTCATACCGCATTTCGCCATCCTTCGGAGCTGTATTAATTCCATCCTCCATTTCAATCAACTTTTCATCATCAACATCCTGCATTATTTCAGGCGTTGCCTTTGACGAGCCGTTTGACGACATATCTGTTTTCAGAAACCAACCTGACCACTTTGTATTGTCATTGCCCAGGTTTTCGCCTGAACAACCAACACAAGTCAAATTACCGAAGGAATCTATAACAAGATTGATGAAATATGAAAATATGAATACCTGTCAGATTCTCCAAACGTTTTGTACGCAATACAATCGCCTGACAAACTAAATTTGGCCACCAACCCATTGCCAAAAGTTTTCTTGGTATTGGTATACTGTAATCCACTGTGTTGTCCACAAACATAAAGATAGCCACCATAGAGAACCCCATCATAAATCCTATCAGCTTTATTTGTCGGAGAAATTTTTTGCTCCAAGCAATTTGGCCATTGTGCCAATTGACAGCAGCGACACAACCAATAGGCCAATATCCGCCGTCTGATGGAGTCATTCTTTGTCCTCACAGCAATTAAACACTTGTGAGAACTTAATTTTGCTGCAAAATAAAACAATCCTACCCAAATTTCCAACTTATTGCGGATTTTTTCGTACTTTCGCAGTTTCAATGAGCCAGGTTCTGGATTGTTTCGTCGTTCCTCCTCGCAATGACGCAAAGCGCGTGTGAGAGCAAAGCCCTAAATCTTGAAATCCTTGAATCTTAAATCTTTGAATTTTAAATTTTGAATTTTAAATTTTGAATATTAAATCATTAAACACTTGAATATGAAATACGACGTCATCATTATCGGCAGCGGCCCGGGAGGCTATGTGGCTGCCATCAGAGCATCACAACTTGGAAAGAATACCGCCGTGGTCGAGAAGGCCGAAGTGGGCGGCATCTGCCTCAACTGGGGCTGCATCCCCACCAAAGCCCTGCTGAAAAGCGCGCAGGTCTACACCTATATCAACCACGCCGAAAACTACGGCATCAAGGTGGAAGGCGAAGTGAAACCCGACATGGAAGCCGTGGTGGCCCGCAGCCGCGGCGTGGCCGACACCATGAGCAAGGGTGTGCAATATCTGCTCAAGAAAAACAATGTGGATGTCATCGCCGGCTACGGCAAACTCACTATCGACAAACAGGTGGAAGTGACCGACGCTGAAGGCAACAAGAACCTCTACGAAGCCGACCATATCATCCTCGCCACCGGTTCCCGCGTGCGCGAGCTGCCTGCCTTGCCTATCGACGGTAAGAAGATCATCGGTTACCGCCAAGCCCTCGTCCTCGACAAGCTCCCCGAGAGCATGGTGGTCGTCGGCTCAGGTGCCATCGGCTCAGAGTTCGCCTTCTTCTTCACCTCAATGGGTGTGAAGGTCACTTTGGTGGAATTCCTGCCCAATGTGGTCCCGAACGAAGACGAGGAAGTCTCCAAGCAAGTGGAGCGTGCCTTCAAGAAGCTGAAGATGACCGTGATGACCGAAGCCTCGGTGACCCACGTCGACACCACGGGTGAGAAGTGCGTGTGCACCATTGCCACAAAGAAGGGCGAGAAGACCGTAGAGGCCGACATCGTCCTCAGTGCCGTCGGCGTGCAGACCAACATCGACAACCTCGGACTTGAAGAACTCGGCATCACCACCGAACGTGGCAAGGTCAATGTGGACGAATGGTATCGCACCAACGTGCCGGGCATCTATGCCATCGGCGACATCGTGCACGGTCCCGCATTAGCCCACAAGGCAGACCACGAAGCCACTATCTGCGTGGAGAAGCTTTGCGGCCTTGACCCCAAGCCGCTCAACTACGCCAATATTCCTGGCTGCACCTACACTACGCCCGAAATCGCCTCTGTCGGCCTGAGCGAAGCGAAAGCCATCGCCGCAGGCTATGAGGTGAAAATCGGCAAGTTCCCCTTCACCGCCTCGGGTAAGGCTACTGCCGCCGGCAACCGCGACGGTTTCATTAAGGTCGTTTTCGACGCCAAGACCGGCGACTGGCTCGGCTGCCACATGGTCGGCGACAACGTCACGGAGATGGTGGCTGCCGCTGTGCTTTGCCGCGAGTTGGGCGCCAAGGGCGAGGACATCATCCATGCCGTGTTCCCCCACCCCACCATGTCGGAAGGCATTATGGAGGCCGCGGCGGCTGCGTTTAACGAATGTGTACATTTATAATAAAAAACTACGGATTACACGGATTGAACAGATTAAAACGAAATAATTTAAGGGACGCAAGCGTCCAATTTCACTAATCCTCGATGCGATAATATTCGTACCATTGCTAACTGTAGTTGCAAAATATTCTAATGCAATTCGTAAAATCCGTGTAATCCGTAGTTAAAAACTGAAATCATGGAAATCATCGAAACCAAAATAAAAGACCTGCTCATCATCAAGCCAGACGTGTTTATCGACGAGCGCGGGTATTTCTTCGAGAGCTACAACAAAGAGCGTTTCGCCCAACACAGACTGGTGATGAATTTCGTGCAGGACAACGAGTCGCAGTCGATGCGCGGCGTGTTGCGCGGACTACATTTCCAGAAGCCGCCCTTTGCACAAGGCAAATTAGTGCGTGTGGTGAAAGGCGCCGTGATGGATGTGGCCGTCGACATCAGAAAAGGCTCGCCCACATACGGGCAATGGGAGTCTGTCGTGCTGACCGAAGGCAACAAGTTCATGTACTGGATTCCGGAAGGCTTCGCCCATGGCTTTGTCTGCCTCGAAGACCATTCTGTGTTCACCTACAAATGCACCAACGTCTACAACAAGGCCTCAGAAGGCAGCCTCCGTTGGAACGACCCCGACCTTGGCATTAACTGGGACATCGAAAACCCGATCCTTTCCGAAAAGGACAAGGTTTCTCCGATGTTCAAGGACTTTGTTACGCCGTTTTGATTATCTTATGAGCTGTCAGCCATCAGCAGTCAGCTATCAGCTCGTTAAAACCTGCTGAAAGCTGATTGCTGAGAGCTGAAAGCAAAACAAATCTTGAAATCTTGAAATTTGAAATCCACAATATGAAAACAAGAAACCTCCTTCTCGCCTGCGGCATGGCTATTATATTAATAGGTGTGACCGCGGCCGTCTCCTTTTCGCTAGCGCAATCCAATGACGAGCAGATGGAAGAATACGATGGCACGGACCGCGAATTCCTCACTTTCGACCAAATCGACCACATGACGCACGACATCGAGCTACCCGAATCGATGACGTTTTGTGGCGAGGAAGTGCCTTTGGACCTGTTCTATGTCCGCGAGCGCCTCGAACGCGAAATCATAGTCAACTCGTACCGCCATTCCGCAACCATCCTGCTGTTGAAGCGCACCACGCGTTGGTTTCCCGTAATGGAACCTGTCATGGAGAAAAACGGCCTGCCCGAAGATTTCAAGTACCTCGCCATGATCGAGAGCGAACTGACCAACGCCGTCTCGCCCTCGAAGGCCGTCGGTTTCTGGCAGTTCCTTGAAAGCACGGGGAAGGAATACGGTCTTGAGATCAACAAGGAGGTGGACATGCGCTACAACGTGGAGAAAGAGACCGTGGCCGCGTGCAAGTACCTGAAGGCTTCCTACCGCAAGTTCGGCAGCTGGACTTTGGCGGCTGCCGCCTTCAACTGCGGCAACGGACGTATCACCAAGACGACGGAAGAGCAACGTGTAGACTCGTATTACGACATGCTCCTGCCAGAGGAGACACAACGCTATGTGTTCCGCATCTTAGCGTTGAAACTTATCACGGAAAACCCTGAGAAATATGGATTCCAGATAAGAGACAACGGATGGTACAGGCCATACGAAACCAAAACCGTGACCGTTGTCCAGTCCATCCCCAACTTAGTGGATTTTGCTTATAGACAAGGCACCAACATCAAGATGCTGAAGTATTTCAATCCTTGGCTACGCAGCAACTCGTTGACGATTTCTGCCGGCAACAGCTATGACATCAAGATTCCGACGGGACAATATGCCAAGACGCATGGTAAAATGAGAAAAGCGGAATGAACGAGTTTTCAGAAGATAAAGAATTACAGATCCTCGGTGCTCGCGAGAACAACCTGAAGAACATCGACCTTTCCATCCCTCGCAATGCCTTGGTGGTCATCACAGGCATCAGCGGGAGCGGCAAGTCGTCTTTGGCCTTTGACACGATTTATGCCGAGGGACAACGCCGTTATATGGAGAGCTTTTCGGCCTACGCCCGACAGTTCATCGGCAACATGGAACGCCCCGATGTGGATAAAATCACCGGTCTAAGCCCCGTCATCAGCATCGAGCAGAAGTCGGTGAACAAAAACCCGCGCTCGACGGTGGGCACCATCACCGAAATCTACGACTTCCTGCGCCTGCTCTACGCCCGCATCGGTGAGGCCTATTCCTACAACACAGGCGAGAAAATGGTGCGTTACACCGAAGAGCAAATCACCGACTTGATTCTCAAGGAATTTGACGGCAAGCGCATCAACATCCTTGCCCCTGCTGTCCGTGGCCGCAAAGGCCATTATCGCGAGCTGTTTGAGCACATCCGCCAAGCGGGATTCACCCGTGTGCGTGTGGACGGCGAGATGCGCGAAATCGAGTTCGGCATGATGGTGGACCGCTACAAGACACACGACATCGAAATCGTCATCGACCGCATCGAAGTGCATGAGGACAGCCTCTCGCGCATCAAGAAATCGGTGCAGACCGCTTTCCGATACGGCAAGGGACTACTCATGGTCTTAGTTAACGATGAGGTAAGAAGTGTAGAGGGAGGAGGTATGAAAGGTGCGCAAGCCACTTCAAACCTCAAACCTCAAACCTCCGACCTCAAACCTCAAACCTCAAACCTAAGATATTTCAGTAGATTATTGATGTGCCCCACCACTGGCCTCTCCTACGAAGACCCCGAGCCCAACACCTTCTCGTTCAACTCGCCCTACGGTGCCTGCCCCAAGTGCAACGGTCTGGGCGAAATCGCCGTCGTCGACAAGGAGAAACTCATCCCCAACCCTAACCTGAGCCTCCGCAAAGGTGGTCTGGCTCCCGCGGGAGACTACAAGGCTGGCAGCTGGATCTTCAAGCAATTGGAAGCCATCGGCCTGAAATACGGATACACCTTAGATACGCCCCTCAAAGACTTCTCCGACGAAGCCCTCGACGTCATCCTTTACGGCACCAACGAGACCTTCGAGGTGAAACGCGAGACCCTCGGCATCACCTCGACCTATAAAATCAACTTCGAGGGCATCATCAACTTCATCGAGGACCAAAACAACGAGGAAGCCTCAGCCGCCATCGCGCGTTGGGCGGGCTCGTTCATGAACCACGTGCCTTGCCCTGTTTGCGGTGGCACAAGGCTGAAAAAAGAGTCACAGTATTTCCGCATCGACGGGAAGAACATCGCTGAGGTGGCCAACATGGACACCCTCAGCCTCGGCAAGTGGATTGACGAGTTGCCTGGGAAACTCACCGAACGACAAAACGACATAGCCAAGGAAATCCTGCGCGAAATCCACAAGCGTGTGCATTTTCTCCTCGACATCGGCATCGACTATCTCAACATGAACCGACCAGCGGCGTCATTGTCGGGAGGCGAGGCACAACGTATCCGTCTGGCCACGCAAATCGGCTCGCAGCTGACGGGAGTCCTATACATCCTTGACGAGCCCAGCATCGGCCTCCACCAGCGTGACAACCAACGCCTCATCGAGTCACTGAAAGAATTGCGCGACATCGGCAACTCGGTCATCGTGGTGGAACACGACAAAGACACCATGCTCAACGCCGACTATCTCGTCGACATCGGTCCAGGTGCAGGACGACATGGCGGTGAAGTCGTCTTTGCCGGCACACCCGCCGAGACCAAAGACGGCCATTCCATCACCTGTGACTACCTCAACGGCATCCGCCAAATCGAGGTGCCGAAGGTGAGACGCAAGCCCTTGGGAGGCGATTTCCTCACCATCAAAGGTGCAAAAGGACACAACCTGAAGAATGTGGACCTGAAACTGCCCCTCGGTGTGATGGTCTGCGTGACGGGCGTGAGTGGTTCAGGCAAGTCCACCTTAATTAATGAGACCCTCTCCCCCATCCTCAGCCAGAAGTTCTACCGCTCGGTGAAAGAGCCCCTGCCCTACGACAGCATCGAGGGCTTGGAGAAAATCGACAAGATCATCCAAATCGACCAGGCACCCATTGGGCGCACACCACGCTCCAACCCAGCGACTTACACCAAGGTGTTCGATGACATCCGCAAGCTCTTCGGTGAGCTGCCCGAGTCGAAAATCCGCAACTACAAGGCAGGACGTTTCTCCTTCAACGTGAAAGGCGGTCGCTGCGAGGCCTGTAAGGGCGCAGGCGTACGCGTCATCGAGATGAACTTCCTGCCCGACGTGACGGTGCTGTGCGAGGAATGCCAAGGCAAACGCTACAACCGCGAGACCCTTGAGGTGCGCTACAAAGGCAAGTCAATCAACGACGTGCTTAACATGACCATCAACGAGGCGGTGGAGTTTTTTGAGAATATCCCAAACATCATACAGAAAATCAGAACATTGAAAGACGTCGGCTTAGGTTATCTGACCCTCGGCCAAGCCTCCACCACCATCAGCGGCGGCGAGGCGCAGCGCGTGAAACTGGCCACCGAATTAGCCAAGCGCGACACGGGCAAAACGCTTTACGTCTTGGACGAACCCACCACAGGTCTGCATTTCGAGGACATCAAGGTGCTGATGAACGTGCTGAACAAGCTCGTCGACAAGGGCAACACCGTCCTCATCATCGAGCACAACATGGACGTCATCAAGATGGCCGACTATATTATCGACATGGGTCCCGAGGGCGGCGACCGTGGCGGACGCATCGTGTGCCAAGGCACGCCGGAGGAAGTGGCGCTGTGCGGGGAAAGCTATACAGCTAAGTATTTGAAAGAAGAACTGCGCTAAAGTCTTTTGAATACTTTGTTAAGTAGATGAGCAAAATTAGTTTACGTATTCGACGCGAGACTGCGAGACACGAGACGCGAGACGGGTCCCTGAGCTTGTCGAAGGGTTGTCCCGCGTCTCGAAGTCCCGTGTCCCGTGTCAAATGAATAGGTAGTTTAATTTTGAACAGTTACTTATTTAAAAAAGTTACCTTACTTGCATCAAATGCAAAAAAGATATATCTTTGCGGCATAAATATTTTTACTATGGAATTAAAGGAATATGACAACGACAGCCCCGTGACTATGGCAAGTGAACCAGCTGTAGCCTGCCAAAGCATATCCTCTTCGCAGACATGGACTTTACACAAAGACAGCATGACAGTTGACGAGTATTTTAACAAGGTTAGAAAAGCGTTGGACAAACGGTATGAAAATCTATAATGTCAAGATACTTCAATCTGCCGAGGCTGACATTGATGAATTGGCTGATTTCCTCTTTGAGAACCTTTCACGGGAAGGTGCTTATCGTTATCTTGACTTTATGAGACAAGAGGTCTTGTCTTTATCTATATATGCAGATTGTTTTTCAGAAGCACATTCAGAAACGATACGTTCCATTCACCCAAATGCCCGTAGAATGGTTTCCCACAACCATAAATGTGCGTATGTGTTTCATATTGAATGCAATACAGTACTCGTTGATAGAATTCTTCACTCAAGTTCGATTTCAATTTAATAAGTAGATGAGCAAATTTAGTTTACATATTGTCGCGAGACTGCGAGACGCGAGACGTGAGACTATGGGTCTTTGACTTGTGACTATGATCATGACCAGGCAGAGCTGTTAGCTATTAGCAATTAGCCGTTAGCTTAGGGGATACCAAGCTAATAGCAAACGGCTAAAAGCTAACAGCCTATCCGAAACGGTCATCGTCATAGTCAATGGTCATAATAAAGAGTCTCGTGTCCCGCGTCAAAAAACATGTAGTTTATTTTTGTACTGTTACTTAATAACCAGAAAACAACACTTAAATCTATAAAATTATGAAAAGTAAAAATCTACTTCTTATGCTCCTTTTGGCCATAGTTGCGCCATGGACCTTGCAAGCTCAAGAACAAAACTCCCGCGACATGTGGGACCTCGTGACCTCCTTCACCTGCTCCACCGGCCGCCAACACGCCGTGGCCTTCGACGGTGAAAACATCTACACCGCCGCATGGGGCAAGTCGACAACCGTGCTTTCGATGTTCTACAAATACGACACCGAAGGCAACCTCATCGAAGAGTTTGACGTCGAAGGCGTCAGCAACTCTGACAACTACTTGCGCGACATGACCTACGACGGCCAGTATTTCTATGGCTGCGACGCCCATTCGGGCAACATCTGGTGCTACGACCTCCACAACAAGACCTTGGTGGGCCAAATCGAAACCGATTTCACCGAATTAGGCACTTGCACCTACGACCCCGTTCACGACGCCTTCTGGGTGGGCGAAAGAGCCGGTGGCGAACTCCCCAACCTTTATCTTGACCTCAAGCTCGTCGACCGCAACGGCAACGTCATCAGCACCGCGACGCATCACAGCCTCGGTGGACATACCGTGCACGGCACAGGCTATTTCGTCGACGAGAACGGCACGCAACACCTCTACCTCTTCGGCGTGGAAGGCTTCACCGCCCATGTCTTCGACTACGACATCGACAACGACTACTTGACTCCCAACTACATCTTCGACTTCGAAGTGACCCCAGGCTGGGGCTTTGGTAGCTCAGCTGGCGGCGCTTACATCGGCGTATGGAACGGCACAACCTGCTTCTTCGGCGACGTCGACCGCAGCCCCAACGTCATCGGCATCTATGCCTTGGGTGAATACACCCCCATCGAGCCCCCTGTACCCGAAGGCGACCTCTTCTACGACTTCAACGACGGCATCATGCGCTGGACCACCATCGATGCCGACGGCGACGGCCATTGCTGGGGAATGCGCCAAAACTGGGGCAACCTCGAAAACCCACACAGCGTCACCTCCGCATCGTATGACGAAGCCACGCAAACCGTGCTGTTCCCCGAGAACTACTTAGTGAGCCCCTTCAAGCTCGACTGCGAAGAGATTTCGTTCATCGCCTGCGCCCAAGAAGCAGAATTTCCCAACGAGCACTTCGGCGTGGCCGTTTCGACAACGGGTAACACCGATGCCGACGACTTCACTATCGTGTGGGAAGGCGACATGACCGCCAAGGGTCCTGGTGCTTGGGATTTCTTCAGCGTCGACCTCCGTGCCTACCAAGGTCAGGACATCTATGTGGCCATCGTCCACTTCAACTGCTCCGACCAGTTCATGCTCAACGTTGACGATGTCACCCTCCACAGAACCTACGATGCCGTGGCCGAAAACAGCGCCATGGTGACGGTCTACCCCAACCCTGCCGCCAACCGCCTCACGGTGACCAGCGACAGCCGCGTTGAGAGCTACGAAGTCTACAGCATCACCGGTGCCATGGTGCGCCGCCAAGAGGCAGGCAGCACTACCTTCGACATCGATGTACGCAACCTCCCCGTCGGCACCTACCTGCTGAAGCTCAACTCCGAAGGCCAAGTGCAAACCCAGCGCTTCGTGAAGAGATAGTAAGTAGATGAGCAGATTTAGTTTATAGGGACGATGACTTGTGACTATGACAATGACCAGGCAGAGCTGTTAGCTATTAGCTATTAGCCGTTAGCTTATGGGGTACCAAGCTAATAGCTAACGGCTAAAAGCTAATAGCCTATCCAAAGCGGTCATTGTCATAGTTAATGGTCATAGTCAATAAGTCCCGCGTCAAAAAACATGTATTTTCATTTTGAACAGTTACTTATTAATTAAGGTATAATAATCAACTATAGCCTATATCCAATGGCCTATGGCTGCCGCATGAAAAGCTTGAGACTCCAAGCTCACCTGCGGCAAACCATAGGCCATTGTTCTTTGTCCATCAATCATTTCAACTCCACACTCCTGACTTTCAACTCTAAACTCTAAACTCTAAACTCTAAACTCCACACTCACAACTCATACCTCCTACCTCAATACCTCCTACTTCAAAACCTCCTACCTCAATACCTCCTACCTCAACACCTCCCACCTCAAAACCTCCTAACTCAAAACCTCCTAACTCCTAACTCCTAACTCCTAACTCAAAACCTCCTAACTCCTACCTCAAAACAGCCAAAAGTCCTCCAACCGAACCTTTCACACACACAGGCCATAGGCCATCAGCCATAGTAACTGCAAACTGACCAACTGATTAACTGAACAACTGAACAACTAAAAAACTGAAAACTTTCAATGTTTTCAGTTTTTTTGTATCTTTGCAGTCGATAAAACAAAAACAATTATGACAGCACAGGCATTAGAACTGATGGCTACCCCTATGGCTCCTTATTTGAATCTGATGCAGGAGATGAGTATGGAGCAGAAATTGGCATTGGTGGCGTTTCTTATCAATACGATACAGCACGAAGAACAGAAGAAGACCTCTGACGAAGAATTTGTGAAAGAGTTGTTGGCATTGCGCTATGAAAGTGAAATCAGTGCCGACGAAATGAAACAAATGCTACGCGGCAGCCATCATTTCGGTGACCGTAACATAAAACCACTTTCCGATGAAGAGTAAGCAATACCTTCTGGACACGAACATTCTCATCGAATTCATGAACGGCAATCCATTTGTCGTAGAGCATGTTTTGGATGCAGGTATTGACAATTGCTGCATGTCAGTTGTTTCACTGCATGAGCTATACTTTGGTGCATATTATGCCAAAACGAAAAAAGAGGAGTACTTCGATAGGGAAATGAAGCGAATCAACAAATTGCTTGATCGACTTGTTGTGCTTCCATTGCCAGAAAAAGCAGATGGCTATGGGAAGATAAAGATGACGCTCCGATCATTAGGCAAACTTGCTGATGAGTTTGACATGATTATTGGTGGTCAAGCACTAACAGCTGGTTTGACAGTGGTGACAGATAATGTGAAACATTTCGAACCTATGCCGGAAGTGCAGGTCGAAAACTGGGTGACAAGATCATAAAGTTGCGACCAAAAACTCTAAACCTTAGATTGCTTTTTCTACCTTCACAAAATGATGCCTCGCAAGTGCTCTGCATTGATTTCATCGAATCTTCGATTTGGACGGAGTCAATGACGCGAAGCGGCACACCACACTCTTAACTCCTAACTCCTAACTCCTAACTCCTAATTCCTAACTCTCAACTCTCAACTCTCAACTCTCAACTCATCCTCTGGATTAACTCCATTGAATCTGCGATTTGCTTCGTGCCTCGCAAATCGCAGATTCGACGATGCAAAGCGAGTCAATGACGCAAAGCGGCAACTGCAACCTCCTACCTCAATACCTCCTACTTCAAAACCTCCTACCTCAATACCTCCCACCTCAATACCTCATACCTCCTACCTCCTACCCCAAAACCTCCTACCTCAAAACCTCCTTCCTCAACACCTTCCACCTCAAAACCTCCCACCTCAAAACCTCCTACCTCAACACCTCCTACTTCAAAACCTCCTACCTCAAAACCTCCTTCCTCAAAACCTCCTTCCTCAAAACCTCCTTCCTCAAAACCTCCTTCCTCAACACCTCCCACCTCAAAACCTCCTACCCCAAAACCTCCCACCTCAAAACCTCCTAACTCAATACCTCCTACCTCAATACCTCCTACTTCAAAACCTCCTACCTCAAAACCTCCCACCTCAACACCTCCTACTTCAAAACCTCCTACTTCAAAACCTCCCACCTCAAAACCTCCTACTTCAAAACCTCCTACCTCAAAACCTCCTACCTCCTAACTCAAAACAGCCAAAAGGCCTCCAACCGAACCTTTCGCACACACAGGCCATAGGCCATAAGCCATTTGCCATAGTAACCCGCCAACTTTTTTCAAAAATTCTTCCCTTTCATATTTTTTTTCATCTTTTTTAAAAAACATTCAACACTTATTCGTACCTTTGCAGCGCCAAATAGAGTAAAATCACAACTAATTAAATTATAACTAATTAACAATCAACAAATTAAACAAAAATGAAGAAATTATCTATTTTCTTGATGATGCTTTGCTTCGCCTGCTTCGGCGTGGCGAATGCACAGCAATCGTTGCCGTATAGCTACGGCTTCGAAAACTATGACCTGTCCGCTGACGGCTGGACTACGGCAAATCCGTACAGCAGCAATACCTCTGAATTCGGCATTGCCGCAGCCGCTAAACACAACGGCGATTATGGTTTCAGATTCTCATCTTATTCCAGAAACAACGCTGGCTATGACCAGTATCTGTTTTCACCCGAACTGGATGGTGCAAGAGGTGTTATTATGTCATTCTGGTATGCAGCCTCCTATTCTGCTACAGAATTATTCAAAGTAGGTTATTCCACTACCGACACGAATATTTCAAGTTTCACTTGGGGTAATGAGATTTCCACCAACAGCACCAGTTGGGCTCAATCCGAGGAGTATATGTTCCCGGCAGGCACCAAGTATGTGGCAATTTGGTATTATTCAAATTACCAATATCGCCTTTTCGTTGACGACTTTAGCTTCGCTGCCCTCCCAAGCTGCGTTAAACCTACCCTGAGCAACGAAGTAAACCTCGGCATGGAAAACGCCTCCGTGCAATGGACCGAAAACGGAACCGCCACCAATTGGGAACTCCAATACAGCACAAATGCCGACTTCTCGGGTGCCACTACTATTAACCGCAATGGTATTCCGGTATACAATATCAGCGACCTCTCTGCTGCTACCACATACTACGCCCGTGTCAGAGCCAACTGCGGCGGTGGCGACTATAGTGATTGGAGCAATGTGATTAGCTTCACCACCTGGGCCTGCGAAAATGCTACCGCTGTCGAATACAACTTGACTGACAGCTATGGTGACGGTTGGAACGGCAACGCCATCCGGATTTTTGATGGCTGTGGTGATTTGGTTGAGACCCTGACTATCGCAAGCGGTTCCACAAACAGCGGCACCCTCGATTTGTGCGGCGATTACTACCAGTTTGTTTGGGTTGCAGGTGGTTATGCCAGTGAAACCTCTTTTACCCTTACCGTCAATGGTACTGCCATTTACTCACAACAATCAGGTAGCAACCTCACCGATGGTCAAGTGCTTCACACCATCGGTATCCAACCGCCTGTTAAACCCACTGCGCTCACCGCTGGCACTCCTGGCGCTAACGAAGTGCAGTTGAGTTGGACCGAGAACGGCACTGCCACCACATGGCAGATCTGCATCAACGACGATGAAAACAATTTGGTTGTTGCCAACAGCAATCCTTTCACCTTGACCGGTCTGAATGCTCTTACCGCTTATACCGTGAAAGTTCGTTCCACCGACGGCACCAACGCAAGCTGCTGGTCCAATGTGGTTAGCTTCACTACCGACTCTTCTTGCCCCACCCCCACCAATTTGACCGCCACCAACGTGATGCCCACCTCCGCCACCTTGAACTGGGAAGGCAATGATGATGTTGAAAGCTACAATGTGAGATATAGAGTAGCTGCTGGTGATGTGACTATTTTCGAAGATGGTTTCGAGAACGGTCTTGACAACTGGACTATTTACACCCAAGGTGAGGCTCCCAATGCTGAAGGATGGGTAACTTATGATGCAAGCGGTATTAACGGTGTAACTAATCACGGTGGTTCATACGTAGTCAGTGCATGGAGTTGGGCTTCTAATGCTTACAATGCTGACAACTGGCTTGTCACACCTCAAATCGACCTCCAAGGCAATTTGAAATTCTGGGAAACCACTGCTGGCCAATGGCCTGATAGCTATGAAGTCCTCCTTTCTACAAGTGACAACAGCATCAGTGACTTTACTATCACCTTGCGTGAGATGCAACAAGCTACAGGTGACTGGTCAGAAGTGGTTATTGACCTGAGCAGCTATGCTGGACAGCAAGGCTACATTGCCATCCATCATGTAAGCTACGATGCCAACTACCTCTTCATTGATGACTTCGGTATCTATGGCACGCAAGATGCTGGCGAATGGATCAATGCTACTTCTACTACCAACAGCCTCGACATCACAGGCCTTTCTTCTTTAAAGAATTACGAATTCCAAGTGCAGGCCGTCTGCGGCACAGACGATGAAAGCGGCTGGTCAGACATCGCCAACTTCCCCACACCTGACGGTTGCGCCGTACCTACCGACCTCACTGCTGACGTCACAGGTAATGCTGCCGAGCTCAGCTGGACAGGCACTACCGAAACATACAATCTGCAATATCTTGAAGTTGATCCCACTGTGCCTGCCACTATCATTCTGAATGTTCCCGATGACATCTGGCAAGATGGCACTGGCTATCAGATGTTGCTCGATGCCGATGCTACGGCATACGGTGATGTTTTCACTGCCACTGGCGGATGGACAGCTACCGACTATAGCGCTTTTGAATACCTGATTCCAACTGATGCTGAGTGCAGTGCTGATGCCACTCATATCGTGCTTGAAAACAGCGTTTCAATTCAAATCCCCGCTGGAACTTATGACTGGTGCATTGTGAATCCTTCACCTGCTGACAGCAAGATTTATATTGCTGCAAGCAATGGTAACGTTGGTGGCCGTCAAGATGACTATGTCTTTGAGTCTGGCATGACTTATGAATTTACTCCGAGTTTGTACGGCAGTAACGACGGTATTGATGTCACCATCACCGATAATAATACTTGGACTCTCGTCGAAAGCGTCAACAACCCCTACACGCTTGAGAACCTCAGCGCTCAAACCACATATAAATATCAAGTGCAAGGCGTCGACTGCGACGGCAACGGCGGCACCACCGATTGGAGCGCCAGCGCCAGCTTCACCACGCCTGAGTTCTACACCAAGACCATCGAAGCCTACGAAGGCGACGGCGGCTATTATCTGATTGCCTCGCCTTTGGTCAATAACGTCGCTCCTACTGATGTGACGGGCATGATTACCGACAACTTGGGTGCAAATGTCGACGAGACCACCAGCACCTACGACCTCTACAGCTTCGACCAAGCTCAAGAACTCGAATGGCGCAACTACAGAGCCAGCAACTTCAGCTTAGTCAACGGCCAAGGCTATCTCTATGCCAGCAAGGAAGGCACCGAACTCGTCTTCACCGGCGCTGGTAACACCGGCAACACCCAAGACGTGACCCTCTACATGACCGACGCCGACGCCGACGCCGCCACCGGCCTCGACTTCCCCGACTGGAACCTCGTGGGTAACCCCTTCGCAAAGGACAATGCCTACCTGAACGACGGCCGTGCATTCTACTCCATGCAGAATAGCGGCGTGTATACTCCCCAACTTGGCCCCGTCGCCATCGGCCCCATGGAAGGCGTGTTCGTCGTAGCCAATTCTAACGAGGAGACCCTCACCTTCACGACCACACAACCCAACAAAAAGGTTGCTCAACTCACCCTCAACCTCACCAAGAGCGCTTCGGCAGGCTCAACCCTCTTGGACCGCGCTATCGTCAGCTTCGACGAAGGCAACCAACTGCCCAAGCTCCAGTTCAGAAACGGCAGCACCAAGGTCTACATGCCTATGGACGGTAAGGAATACGCTATCGTCAGCGCCGAAGCTATGGGTACCATGCCCGTCAACTTCAAGGCTGAGAACAACGGCAGCTACACCCTCAACTTCACTGCCGAGGAAGTGAACTTCGCCTACCTCCACCTCATCGACAACATGAACGGCAACGACGTCGACCTGCTCGCCAACCCGAGCTACACCTTCGACGCCAAGACCACCGACTACGAAAGCCGCTTCAAGCTCGTGTTTGCCGCCGGCAACAGCAACGACGACACCTTCGCCTTCTATAGCAACGGCAGCTTCGTCATCAACAACGAAGGCAACGCCACCCTGCAGGTGATCGACGTCAACGGCCGCATCCTCAAGAGCGAAAGCATCAACGGCTGCGCCAACGTCAACGTCAACGCCGCCCAAGGCATCTACATGCTCCGCCTCGTGAACGGCGACAACGTGAAGGTCCAAAAGGTCGTGGTAAGATGATTTGGAAGCCGTAAGCCATAAGCTGTAAGCTATAAGCTCAGCATCAACCAAGCTTATAGCTTACGGCTTAAAGCTTAAAGCTAAAAACAACAATTCAACAATTAAACAATCAACAATTAAACAACAAATACATCGATGAAAAAACAAATAATCACCCTCACCATCATCCTCGGAATGGCCATGACGGGTTTCGCCCAAAGCAGCATGTTTCACCGCGAGAATAGCGGCAACAACGGCAACGCTATATATCAAGAGAGAAGCTTCTTTACCAAGGAGGGTGGCACTGAAACGCCTCTTAACCCTGGACACGGTCAAGGTGGCAACCAGGACGCTGCTCCCCTCGGCAGCGGCATCGTCATGCTGACGGCCCTCGGCGCAGCTTACCTCGTGGGCAAGAAGCGTAGAGAGGAATAACGAGATTCCCCTAACGGGGAATGGAGTGAGGTGTAATTTATAAAGCGGCGGCTTGAGGATTTTGCAAGCCGTAAGATGCCTGAGGCCGCCGCCTTTAAAACCCAATAACGACACTCCATTCCCGCAGGGAATCTCCCAACTAAAATGGAGGTTCCCGTTACAATGCGGCGGCTTGTAGTGTCTACTGAGCGTAAACACTTCAAGCCGCCGCTATTTTAATTAATGACCTTACTCCGTTCCCGAAGGGAATCTCCCAACTATCAACTATCAACTATCAACTGGTAACTGACAACTGGATTGCTTCGTTCTTCGCAATGACGCGAAGCGGCAACTGCCAACTGAACAACTGAACAACTGAACAACTGTCAACTTACCTTCTATAGGGCAAGAAATAAACATTGGTATCCGCCGAAATCTTCACGAAGAAGCCTTGCATCGGGGGAATGGGACCAGCCATGAGGGTCGTCATTTCTCCCGCCTCGTCATAAAACATGACCTCCATAGGTGCATTGTTTTCGTCGTAGATATAGGCAGCGCAGGTGAAAGGATTGCCTAACAAGTACCACCCGCTGTTTTGGTTTTCGCCATCAGTATAAGTGAGCGGCAATGAAACACCCAAAGAGGGATTAGTGGGACAAGTCATAGAAAGATCGATGACTTGAGGACTGGCATAGAGATACCCATTAAAAGCTGCAAGCGAATCAATGGCCACCTGCTTGTTGTTCCGCCATTCCTCTCCCCTCATGCTGTTGTCGAACATATAAAAGTCGTTGCCTTCGGCGGCAGTCATGGAAGCGGGAACATCAACCTCCTGGCTAATAGGGAAGGCCAACAGCTGGTAGCGATCCATGTTGCCAGTGTAGGCTGGAATGCGTTTCTTCATTGTCACCTCAAGTCCTGGAGTATTATGCTTTAGTTGACCTCCATCGTTGATGGTGATGGAGCCGCCTTCTTCAACGGTGATCTCATTGGCAAATGCCACATGACGGGCAGGAATGATGGCATTGGCTCGGATAATGACATTCCCTCCCTTAGGCACTTTGCCTCCCAACCAGTTGGCAGTGCCTCCCCAGTTACCGTCACGGACGAAAACGAAATCGTTGGGATAAAATTCGTTAGTGTAATAGAATGTAACTTTCGGCAGGAAATTCTGCTGACTGACAGAAAAGCCAGATCCGCCCACCGAAGCTCCTGGCGCCGTAACGCCCAACCAAGAGCAAGAGCTATATTGTCCGCTCAAGGTTTGTTTGAAGCCTATCAAAAGGTTTCCGCCCTTGTATGGGAATGGGGTATCTAAGGTAACCACCATTATGCCATCGTTGATTTCGAGATGGGCTTTGTTCATCACCTTTTCCAACATGTTCCAGTCGGTGAATACCAACATGGTGGGAGCATTGGTTTCGGCCATATACACCTCAAATTGGGCATTGTCCCAATGGGAATGAAGGCTCGTCACGGAGCCATAGAAGGCTAGCTTGTTGATGGTGGTGTGTTGAATGTCGGCCAAGTCGGCAGCGGGGATGATGAACTGGCTACTGATATGGCCATCGACCCATGTGCCATAAATAGGCACAATGTCATTGGTGGTGTCGGCGGGGTCATTCACGGTGAAGAAATAGTCATTCGTGGGTGTGAAAGCGATGGCTTCGCTCCAGATACTTTCGCCGTCTTGGCTGCCACAGTTGGCTTTCACGCGGGCATAGCAGGTTGTCTCGGCGGCGAGGTTAGTAAGGACTTTCGAAGGTGTGCCACTCACGTTCACCGCAATGGCTCCTGTAAAGTCAGAGGCCGTGCCATATTCGATCACCCAGTCAGTGGCGTCACCTGTTTCTGTCCAACTCAGCGTGGCAATGGTACCGTTACCCGGGGTGAGGGTAGCCGCCAAGTTCGTAGGTTGAGGGCAAGTGACCGGGGTAGTGAAACGCATAGTGGAACTCCAGTTGCTATAACTAGTGTTGCTGCACTTGCTGCGCACCTTAACGGTGTGAGTGGTTCCACCTGCGAGACCTTGCAAAGTGTATGACATAGAAGTGACATCGATTAGATGAGATTCGTCATCGTTCAAGCAAATCTGCCATGCTGAAGCTGAAGAGCTCCAACTAAATACGGCAGAGTGACCTGTAATGGCTCCTATGGATAAATCAATAGGTTTTTCGCAGTCGTTGGGCGTCCCGAAAACAAGCTGCATATTTGGCCTGAAGGTCTTTTGCCAGTCGGTGATGGAACTAGGCGACGGAAGCACTGTAGTAGGCAAATAACTATAGCCGTCTCGGTGCGCCATTAGCACAGAGTTCGTCGTTGTGGCAGTGTATTGCCATGTAAAAGAGGGACCCGCCTGTTGGCCTGAGGTCTTGTTCACTGCGATAAGTAAGGTCCTGGTAGGGTCGTAAATGAAGGCTCTGTCAAGGTCAAAAGTGGTCCAAGCATTCGTTTGAGGTACGAGTGTTCCCGTATATACGATATCGGCATTCGAAACGGGGACCATCGTTGCACCGAATTCGTTAATGTCTACATTCTTCATGTAAACGGTGAAGGTATAGTCAAAGCCATTGGAGCCCGTTGGGGAGTAGAATCCCAAATTCACAATGGTGTTTGTCGTCGGATGACCAGCAGCGATTTCAGCTGACGGGACAAGCATTTCCACAAAAGAATAATTGAAGTACTGGTCGATTGGAGCAGCATAGTGTGAGGTAGAGGATGTCGCATCACCTATAGTCACTATTTGTGTCTTTGCCACCAAAGGCATGAAAGTTGCCATTAGCAACATGAAAAAATGTAACTTTCTTTTCATTGATTTAAATTTGTTTCTATTGAGGGTGCAAAAATACGGATTTCTCATGTTAAAGATAAGAATTTTTTACTATTTTTGCGATTTTAAAATTGCTTAATTTCATTTTTATTCTTTTTCCTAAAAATCAATACATTACAATGTGTTTTAACTACAAGAGATTACTATTCATTCTATCCTTGGTGCTACTGATGCCACGGATAACTCATGCACAAAGCATAACCATTGGGGACATAACGACGGGAGACGGCGACTACAACGTTCCATTCAACCACTATTACAATTACTCTTTCGTTGAGCAAATTTACACTGCCGACGAAATACAACAGGCTGGAGGAGGTTCTGGAATCATCACTTCTATCAGCTTCTATCGAAAGCCCAATTCCTTAGATATGAATCCAACTCAAGCGCTGAGCAGCAATATTGTCCTTTACATGAAAAATGTGGATCAAGCCACCTTCCCTGATAACATGAATTACGTGCAGGTGACTCCAGCCGACATTGTTTATGAAGGCGCTTTCAACATTCCTGTTACCGAAGGTTGGATTACTATCACGTTGGACACCCCTTTCAACTATGACGTGACAGAAAACTTGCTCGTCGCCGTGGACGAAAACACCAATAATTACGTTAGACGACACTTCTCCTGCACAGTCAAGCCAAATACGGTCCATTCCTTTTATTCCGACAACTACAATCCCAACCCTTACAATCTGTCGTCATTCATCAATGGCATCCAAACATTCTTTAATGCGAGACACAATGTTGTGATGGAATTCAGGGCCAACATTCGGTTCAACCTCATCCCCAATGAGGACAGCAGCTGTTCGAAGCCAGCCTCCTTAATTTGCACCGACACAACCGCCACCTCTGCCACCCTCGCCTGGGATGGAGGCAGCGGCCGCTACAATGTGGAATACAAGAGACTTTTCGATCCATATTGGACATCCGCCCTTATCAACACCGAAAGCCTCTCCACTACATTGACCAACTTAGAAGAGAACACCAAATACAAGGTAAAAATACAAAGTTTGTGCGGAGACAACTCATTCAGCAGCTGGAGGGTCGTGGAATTCCAAACCAAGTGCAGTTCTGTTGATGAATTCCCTTGGATAGAAGACTTCGAGAATCTCTACGAGGGCGAAATACCAGGCTGCTGGGACAACAACGAAGGCACGACCATACATATTGCCGCCGACAATAAACCCTCTAATTATTATTGGTGCTTTACGAATGGCCAACAAGGCAAAGGCAATTCCAATGGCACTGGCCACAATGGATCGAAATGCGTGCGTTTCGATTCGTTCTACAACCCTATTGACAGAACCAACTTCCTGAAAACTCCACGGTTAGACTTCCCAGAAGACGTCCTCATGCTGTTCAAGTTCTGGTACAGGAACCCCACAGGAGGCGACTTTTCTGTCTACCTCTCCACCGATGGCGGCAATACCTATATCGAAACCCTCGCAGCCAACCTCCCCAACCAGTCGGAATGGACCGAAGTGATAATCGAGCTTGACGACTATATGGGAGCACAAGATGTGGTCATCGCCTTTAAAGGCATCTCAAACTACGGAAATGGCGATGCTTTCATCTATCTGGATGACATCACTATCACGGAATTCACCCTTACCAGAGACATTGTCCACTATACTGCAGGCGAGAACGACCATTATCACCTCATCGCCTCCCCCATCGGAGCAGTAAGTCCCGAACAAGTGCCAGGTCTGCTCGACAACAAATTCGACCTCTACTATTTTGACCAAACCCAAACTAAGGAATGGATGAATTACTGGAGCAACGACTTCGACCTCGTTCCTGGCAAGGGTTACCTCTACGCTAACAGCAGAGACGTCACGCTGTCCTTCATTGGGAAACCTTACGATGGTGACGGCAAGGTAGTGTTAGTCAGATCTAATGAAAGCAAACTCCCTGGTGTCAACCTCGTGGGCAATCCTTTCCCCGACACCGCCTATGTCGACCGCAACTTCTATGTAATGAACGCCAATGGTACAGATTTTGAAGCTGCCAACCGCAATTACGTCGAGGCCATGGAAGGCATCATTGTAATTGCCGAAGAAGACGGCGAAGAGCTGACCTTCCATCGCGAAGCACCCGCCAAGAGCGCTATGCTCACCATTAACCTCAGCGGCCCTTCCTTTAGCGACCGCGCCATAATCCGCTTCGACGAAAGCGACATGTTGCCCAAATTCAAAATCGACGACAACAGCACCAAGCTCTATATCACCCAAGGCAACACCGACTATGCCGTGGTGCGCAGTGAAAGCAAAGGAGAACTACCCGTCAGCTTCAAGGCTGAAAGCGACGGCAGCTACACCCTCAGCATCAGCAACGAAGGAGTCAGCTTCGGCTACCTCCACCTTATCGACAATTTGACTGGTGCCGACGTTGACCTACTGGCCAACCCAACCCCTGAGACTGAGGCCCCTGAGCCTGTCGAAGGGCCGACTGTCAAAGCTACCTACACCTTCGAGAGCCAAGCGGGCAACTTCGCCAAACGCTTCACAATTACCTACGAAGTGAAATAATGTAATAGAGATTCCCAAAAACGGAATCTTGTAGGGCTGTCATACCATGGCAGCCGCTTGAAAATCGCAAACAAGCGGCCGCCACAATGTGACAGCCCTACATCATTATAATATCCATTCCCATACGGGAACCTTTACCTCAGCCAAATCACCTGGCCAGCACGCAGGCGCGTGCCTTCTTTGAGGCTATTCTTGCTCAAGATTCGCTCTGGCTTCACGGCGAAGCGAAGCGCCACATCGCGGAGGGTCTCGCCTTCCTGAACGGTGTATTTCTTGGCTTTCCAGTTCCTGTTTTTCAGCTTTGCTAAATACACCACATCACCGCTATGGAACACCATCTCGTCGGGACGTCTCAGCAGGTTGTATTCACAAAACTTCTTGTATTTCAAGCCAAATGCTGCCGCTAAGCCTTCTGGGGTCTCCCCTTCCTTGGCGAAGACGAAACGCACGCCGTTATTCTCGTAGATGAAGCGTTTCTCGGCAGTCATATCGACCAACTCGAAGACGGAGCGGTCGTTAGGCGAATAGGCCAGCTCAAGCAGTTCGTCCTCAGGGGCGATGTCGGGCAACTGGTCATCGTCGGTCATTTGTCCAAGCGCAATTTTGTCGTATTTGGTGAGGTCGTACAGATCGATACGGTCGATAAGCAACTGGGCGTACTTAGGGTTGGTGGCATAACCCGCCGCCTTCAGGCCCTTGGCCCAGCCACGGTAATCGGTGATTTCGAGGTCGAAAAGCGCGGCATAGCGACTGCGACCGCTGAGAAACTCGGAATGGTCCTTAAACGACTCCTCGGCGTTCCTGTACTTGCGGAAGCACTCGTCCTTGGCGTCGTCGTCCATGATGTAGGTATCGCCTTCCCAGCCCTTGTGGCACTTGATGCCGAAGTGGTTTTTGGCTTCGCGTGCCAAGGCACTGTTGCCCGCCCCCGACTCAAGCAAACCTTGCGCCAAAGTGATAGAGGCTGGAATCTTGTGGGTTTTCATCTCGCGGATGGCGATGTCTTTATAGGTCTGGATGTATTCCTCAGGGGTGATTCTTTGAGCGAAAAGGCTCATTGGGAATAGCAAAGTCAGGAGTAGGGCGAGGTTTTTCATTTCTTTACGATTTTCTAACTATGGCCTATGGCCTATGACTATGGCTGATGGCTGTTTCAGCAGGCTGTTTGGCTTTTTGCCTTTAGCAATTAGCCTATAGCAAACAAGCACTTATGCTAATAGCCAAATGCTAACGCCTAACAGCCACAATTGCCATAGGCCATAGTCATCAGCCATAGTAAATCAACGCAAAATCCATGAAAAACGTATAAAACTAAAATAAAAATGCCCTAACTCCGAAAAAATCCGTATTTTTGAAGCCAATTTTCACAAAACCATGGATACAACACGCCTTTTCAAGTATTTCCCTGAGCTGAGCGACAAGCAGAAAGAGCAGTATAACCAACTGAAAGACTTATACTTGGATTGGAATAGCAAAATCAACGTCATCTCCCGCAAGGACATGGAGCACTTTTATGAGCACCATGTGCTGCACTCATTGGCCATCGCCAAATACTATGAGTTGCTGCCTGGGATGAAGGTGATGGACTTGGGCACGGGTGGCGGTTTCCCTGGCATCCCCTTGGCCATCATGTTTCCGCAGACCGAGTTCTATCTCATTGACGGGACGGGGAAGAAAATCATGGTGGTGAATGCCGTGAAAGATGCCATAGGCTTGGAGAACGTGGTAGCCGAGCACAAACGTGCCGAAGAAGTGAAGGAAAAGTTCGACGTGATTACCGGTCGTGCCGTGATGACCTTGCCCGAAATCGCCAACCTTGCTGGCAACAAGTTGAGAATCAGAGGCGACGCAGAGGCGGGCGGCATCCTTTACTTGAAAGGCGGCGACCTCACGGATGAATACAAGGCCCTGAACCGCTACTGGAAACATAAACAAGTGGCGATAAGCAAATGGTTTACAGAGGAGTACTTTATGGAGAAATTTGTGGTACATTTATATTAACTAAGATTCCCCTGAGGGGAATGGAGTAAAAAGTGTTTTATAAATGCGGCGGCATAAAGAATCAATAACTTAGAAGACACTTGAAGCCGCCGCTGATAAAAAAACGGCAGCACTCCATTCCCGAAGGGAAACTCAAAAAAGAACAAACAATTCAACAATAAACAGTTCAACAATTCAACAATAAACAATTCAACAAATGAAAAAACTAACCTTAACCCTTCTGGCAATGCTTGCCCTCAGCGCGACCATGTTCGCCCAGCAAGCCATGCCCGTGCCCTTCGACCAGAACGTCAGAAGAGGCAAATTAGAGAACGGATTGACCTACTACATCCGTCACAACGAGAAACCCGCCCAGCGCGCCAACTTCTACATCGCGCAGAAGGTCGGTTCCATCCTTGAAGAAGACGACCAGCAAGGTCTGGCCCACTTCCTCGAGCACATGGCCTTCAACGGCACCAAGAACTTCCCCGGCAAGAACCTGCTCAACTACATGGAGCACAACGGCGTGAAGTTCGGTGAGAACGTCAACGCTTGGACCAGCATCGAGCAAACCGTCTACATGCTCACCAATGTGCCTACCACCAACATGAACCTCGTTGACTCGTGCATCCTCATCCTTCACGACTGGTCGAGCTTCATCTCCTTGGAAGGTCCTGAAATCGACAAGGAACGTGGCGTCATCCTCGAAGAGAAGCGCACCCGCAACGATGCCCAACAGCGCATGTGGGAGAAGATGCTGCCCGAGATTTATCCTAACAGCCCCTATGGTCACCGTATGCCTATCGGTACCGAGGAAGTCATCACCGGCTTCGACCACGAGGCCCTGCGTGCTTACTACCACAAATGGTATCGCCCCGACCTGCAAGGCATCATCATCATCGGCGACATCGACGTGAATGAAGTGGAGAACCACCTGAAGGCCATCTTCGAAGACATCCCCGCCCCCGTCAACCCCGCCGAGCGCACCCGTTTCCAAGTGGCCGACAATGCCGACCCCATCGTGAGCATCTGCACTGACCGCGAAGAGACCAACTACAACATCTCTGTGTACTACAAGCATGATGTCATCCCGAACGAGGAGAAAGAAGACATTCAGTATTGGCTGAAGGGTTACATTGACGACCTCGTCGCCACCATGTATAACAACCGCATGGAAGAACTGACGCAAAAAGCCAACCCGCCATTCATCTTCGGCTATGGCTACTACGGCACCTTCTTCGTCAGTGACACCAAAGACGCCTGGACATCTTTAGCCTACGCCAAGGACAAAGAGGGTATCGACGAAGCCCTCAACGCCATCGTGGCCGAGAACAAACGTATGCAGCAATACGGCTTCACCGAATCAGAATTTGAGCGCGCCAAGGCCGACCTGATGAAACAAATCGAAAGCCAATATGACGAGCGCGACAAGCAGGAAACCAACAGATACTTCTACCCCATCCTCAGCCACTTCCTCACCAACGAACCGCTGATGGGCATCGAGAACGAGTATATGCTGCTCAGCCAAATCCTGCCCAACCTGCCCGTGGAAGTCATCAACCAATACGTCCCTGAACTCATCCGCAAGGACAACATCGTCATCACATTGACCGCTCCCGAAAAGGAAGGCGAAGTGCTGCCCACCAAGGACGAACTCATCGCCCTGTTCAACAAAGCCAACGAAGTCGAAGTGGAACCTTACAAGGAGACCGTCAGCAACGAGCCTCTGATTGCCACCCTCCCCGTGAAAGGCGAAATCAGCAGCAAGAAGCACGACGACACCTTCGATGCCACCATCCTCACCCTGAAGAACGGTGTGAAGGTCATCTACAAGCCCACCAAGTTCAAGGACGACGAAATCCTGATGAATGCCTACAGCTTCGGCGGTTACTCGGTCATGGACCAAAGCGACCCCTTCACCTTGCAGGAAATCAACGAGTTGGCCACCCTCGGTGGTGTTGGCAACTTCAGTGCCATCGACCTGCCTAAGGTGCTGGCTGGCAAGAAAGCCAGTGTCCACCCCAGCGTCAGCAGTTACACAGAAGGTATGAGCGGCAGCTGCTCCGTCAAGGACTTGGAGACCATGCTGCAACTCACCTATTTATATTTTAACAACCTCCGTAGCGACGAAGAGGCCTTCCAGTCATACATCACACGTACCAAGGCCATGGTTGCCAACCTCGAGTCGAACCCCGACATCGCCTTCCGCGACAACCTGATGTTTGCTCTCTACGACAACCACCCACTCATCAAGCGCATGAAAGCCGAAGACTACGACAAGGTAGACTATGACAAGGCCCTCAAGCTCTTCGCCGACCGTTTCAAGGATGCCAACAACTTCGTGTTCACCTTCGTGGGCAACATCGACCCCGAGACCTTCGAACCCATGATTGAGCAATACATCGGCTCGCTGAAGACCAAGAAAATCGACGAGACCTGGACCACCAACGCCCCTGCCATCACCGACAAGGACGTCACCAGCCACTACACCAAGGCCATGGAGAACCCCAAGACCACTTGCTACATCGTCTACAACGGCGACATGGAATACACCCGCAAGAACCAGCTGACCATGCAACTCTTGAATGACGTCATGGACATCGTCTACACCGAGACCATCCGTGAAGACGAAGGCGGCACCTACGGCGTGGGCGTGCAAGGCAGCCTGATAAACCGTCCGAAACCGAGCTTCATGTTCCTCATCGGCTTCGACACCAACAAGGAAATGTACGAAAAGCTGATGGGCATCGCCATTGCCGAGTTGCAGAACGTGGCCAACCAAGGCCCGCGTCCCGAAGACCTCAAGAAGGTGAAGGAGTTCCTCGTCAAGAAGCACGCTGAAGACATGGAAAGCAACCGCTACTGGATGGGTTGCATCACGACTCAGGATCGCGACGGCTACAACCCGATGGCTGACTACGACAAGATCATCGAAAGCATTACCGCCGACGATGTGGCCAACATGGCAAAAGCCGTGCTGAAGGGCTACAAGAAAGAAGTGGTGCAGATGCCTGAATAAGAGATTCCCTTCGGGAATGGAGCAAGAATCTATAATATAATATGCGGCGGCATGAGGGTTTGACCCATTGGATGAATCCTGTGGCCGCCGCAGATTAAAAAACAAACAAACTCCATTCCCGCAGGGAAACTCAATCTTGAAATCTTGAAATCTGAAATCTTTAAATTATATCCGTTATGACAGAAAAACTAACAATGAGAGACAACCCCACCTATAGGTGGATTGCCTTGCTGCTCTTGGCCTTGGCCATGTTTTGCGCCTACATCTTCATGGACATCTTGTCCCCCATCAAGGACCTGATGCAAACCGAACGCGGCTGGGATAGCCTCGCCTTCGGTACCATGCAGGGCTCTGAGACCTTCCTGAACGTCTTCGTGTTCTTCCTCATCTTCGCTGGTATCATCCTCGACAAGATGGGCGTGCGTTTCACGGCTGTGCTTTCGGGTGCCGTCATGCTCGTCGGTGGCTTGATTAAGTACTACGCCATCAGCGAGTCGTTCTATGGCAGCGGTGCTGAGACTTGGTTCACCAACAACCTCAACTACATCCCGCTCTTTGACGAGTTGGGCGTTTCGCCGTTCTACCGTGGCATGCCCGCTTCGGCTAAGTTGGCCGCTGTCGGCTTCATGATCTTCGGTTGCGGTACTGAAATGGCTGGTATCACCGTGAGCCGTGGTATCGTGAAATGGTTCAAGGGTCGTGAGACCGCTTTGGCTATGGGTTCCGAGATGGCTTTGGCCCGCTTAGGTGTGGCTACCTGCATGATTTTCTCGCCCTACTTCGCCAAGCTCGGTGGTCACATTGACGTGAGCCGTTCCGTGGCCTTCGGTGTGGTGTTGCTCTGCATCGCCCTTATTATGTTCGTCGTCTACTTCTTCATGGACAAGAAACTCGACGCTCAGACTGGCGAAGCCGAAGAGAAAGACGACCCGTTCAAAGTCAGCGACATTGGCAAGATTTTGTCGAGCCTCGGCTTCTGGTTAGTTGCTCTCCTTTGCGTGCTGTATTATTCCGCCATCTTCCCCTTCCAGAAGTACGCCGTCAACATGCTGCAGTGCAACCTGACGTTGACTGAGCCCGCCGCTGGTTCATTCTGGGCCGGTGACACTGTCACTATCGTGCAATACATCATCATGCTTGTGGTGGCTGTTTGCTCGTTTGCCAGCAACTTCTCAAAGAATAAGAGCTTGAAATTCGGTTTGATGGGTGTTGCCGTTGTCGCCCTCGTGGTCTACTGCTACATGGGTTACATGCGTGGCACCGC
>JAEEGF011352932.1_pt1 | contig 31164 bp, 32 predicted proteins | sample 9134171 | NCBI WGS metagenome assembly JAEEGF01 (sample SAMN16246542, study PRJNA631951) | gut metagenome | biome: gut microbiome; feature: rumen; material: AP-attached | host: Bos | place: Iran: Karaj | collected 2018-10 | reverse complement strand
GTCACGAAATTAAGCTAAACGGATTTACCTTATACTTAATTTGCAACCGCAGTATCTCTGACTGTAAAGTCCCAATTTCTTAATTTTATGAACACCGTCATAATGAATCTTTCGCGGATCCACATAAACGAATTTTAACCCGTTTTTTTCTGCCAGTTCTTCGCACATTTGTTTTATAACATCATGTTTCTGGTACGGGCCGGAAAGTAATGTTGTTGAAAAGTTTTTTATACCGGTTTGTTTTGCTGTTTCCACCGTTTTTTCCAATCTTTTTAAATAACAATAATAACATCTGCCTTTATCACATTTAACGGCATCGTTAAGCCAAAGGTCTTCGTATTTCGTTTCATCATCCAACCAATCGGCTTTTATTTCCATTTTTTGAATATTTAACAAATCCATATACTTGTTCCAAGTATCGTATCTTGCCAAATGTTCTTTTAAAGGATAAATGTTCGGATTAAACCACAAACTTACTATTTCGTATTCCTGCAACAACGTTATTGTTGATGCACTGCACGGTGCACAACATGTATGTAACAAAATCTTTTCCATATTAAAACAACTCTTTTTGATTATTAATTTTTTTAGGTATAGGAATATTCAAATGTTTGTATGCCAAATCGGTAACAACTCTGCCTCTGGGTGTTCTTGCAATAAATCCCAACTGTATAAGGTAAGGTTCATAAACATCCGATATTGTATCCGCATCTTCACTGACAGATACAGCCATAGTATCAAGCCCTACGGGTCCGCCTGAAAACTTTTCTATTATGGTGGTAAGCAAAAGTCTGTCCATTTTATCAAGACCGATATCGTCTATTCCTAAAGCATCAAGACCTTCTTTTGCTATTTGTTTATTAATTACGCCGCCTGTTTTTATTTCGGCAAAATCTCTAACTCTTTTTAAAAGTCTGTTAACGATTCTCGGTGTACCTCTTGATCTTCTTGCAATTTCAAGTGCACCTTCTTCGTCTGTTTTAACATTTATTATTGAACTTGACCTTTTAACAATTTGTACCAGTTCATCGGTATCATAAAAATTTAAATGTTCTATTATACCGAACCTGTCTCTTAACGGGCTTGAAAGCATACCTGCTCTTGTAGTTGCACCTATCAATGTAAATTTCGGTACCGGAAGTTTTATCGTTTTTGCGGAAGGTCCCTGCCCGATAATAATATCAAGTTGAAAATCTTCCATTGCCGGATAAAGAGCTTCTTCCACCAAATGGTTCATTCTGTGAATTTCATCTATAAAGAAAACATCACCTTCGGAAAGGTTAGTTAATATTGCAGCCAAATCCCCCACTCTTTCAAGAACAGGACCTGAAGTCGTTCTTAAATTTCCGCCCATTTCTTTTGCGATAATATGTGCAAGTGTGGTTTTACCCAGTCCCGGAGGAGCATAAAACAAACAATGATCTAAAGGCTCGTTTCTTTTTTTGGATGCTTCGATAAAAACCTTTAAATTATTTTTAAGTTTTTGTTGACCGATAAAATCGTCAAGACTTTGCGGCCTTAACGAATTTTCAAGTTTTTCTTCCGGTGATAAATTTTCCGGATCTATAATTCTGTTTTCTTCGTTATTCATATTGTCCTTAAAAAATCACTTTGTGATTTTTTGATGTATAAAAACAACTTAACTGCAAGATCCCGGATCGAGTCCGGGATGACAACTTGTTTTGCAGTTGTCGTTTCCATACTTCCATACCTCTATACTTCTATACGATATAATCTTCGGCAAATAATCTTGCTTTTAATTTGCTATCTTCGTGAGTATTAACCCACCTTTGCTTACCGTTAATACAATGTTTAAAATAGTAGTTTTTGCCATGAAGATATAATTTCATTTTGTTTTTATTTTATCGGAATTATTTTTAATAAAAGTTTTTAAATCGTTTATAACAATATCTTCCGGATAATCGTATTTAATATTCGGCAAGAAAACATCTTTTATAAATAACTCATAAGGAAATTCTTCGTAGGTATGAAAAAGTTTATCTTTTAAATCAAAATAAGTTTGGCTAATCTTATTAAATTCCCAAGAATCAAAATCGTATTTATCAAAAGGGAAATCATATCCTTCTTGTTTTAATTTATACATTTCAAATTTCAGTTCTTGTTCGGCAAAATACGAAAGACAAAACTCACTTAAAGATGAAACGGAATTTGCCAATTTGTTATGTTGATTTTTTAGATCTTTTATTTCTTCTGTTGTCTTTTTTGTATCGTTATTTGATGAACGAACAAAAATAAGTATTGTATTTACTACACACCATATACAAAGCAAACCGAGAATACCTTCTATACTCATAATATCCCCCTTAAAATATGTTATATGTTCCGACTACCTTTCCTAGTCGTTTCCATACTTCCATACCTCTATACTTCTATACCTCAAAAAAAATTGTTCTACAATTTTTTTAATGCTTCCGTAATTATTTGTTCTACTGATAAATCTTTATTTTCGTTTACTACTTTATTTACAACTTCTCTTGCATCGGTTTCTTTATAACCTAATGCCACAAGTGCGGCTACCGCTTCCGAAGAAGAAGATCCTGCATCTATATTGCTCCACTTTGCGGAATCTTTTACGATAACATTTGCTATTTTATCTTTTAATGCGGCTACCAACTTTTCCGCAGTTTTCTTGGTAAACCCGAAAATTCCGCTGAGCATTGAAACATCTCTTTTCATCACTGCAGCTTGAAAATCCGCAAAAGATTTTGAAATCTTATCGAGATATTCCATGGCTTTTTTTGCACCTGTCGAAGGAACTTCATCTTTTATTAAAACAAACATATCTCTTTCTTCTTTGGTTAAAAAGCCGTAATAAGAAATTACTCCGCCGTACATTCCGGTAGATTCTATAATATATAGTTTTACCTGATTACCGTCGGCAGGCAACTTATTAAATGTATCCGCAGTTATGGAAATACTATAACCGATACCCATAACTTCCACAACTGCGGTATTTAAAGTTTTATAAGATAATGTTCCTTTAAAATAATCTATCACTTAAATTATTCCTCTTCCTGCAAGATGTCGCCTAGTGTAGGTTTTTCATCGTTGGAAGAGAATTGTTTTATCAATTCTTTTTCCTGAGCTTTTTCAAATTTCTTAATCGAAGCTTCCAACTTCCTTTCTTTCAAATCAGCCTTAATAATTTTGGCTTCAAGTTCTTCCCCTTCTTTTGGAAGTTCGCCGATTTTGTTTTCGAAAGATAATTCCGTTCTCTTAATTAACACTTCAATATTCGGTTCAACTTCAATAAATACTCCGAATTCGGCAACTCTTACAACTTTACCTTTAACCGTTGTTCCGAGTTTATACTTTTTGTAAGGATCTTCGGTTAAATGTTTTATTGATAACGCAATTTTTTCGTTTTGTGTATTAACCGACAAAACAACAACTTCAACTTCCTGACCTTTTTTCAAGAAATCTTCAGGGAACTTTGTTGTTTTAAACCAAGAAAAATCACTTATATGAATAAGTCCTTCAACGCCTTCCGGCAATTTTACAAAAGCACCGAACGGTGTAATATTTTTTACTATACCTTTAACTTTTGTTCCGGGAACATAATGTCTTGCGGACTCTTCCCAAGGATTAGGTTTCATTTGTTTTACCGATAAAGAAATCTTTTTTGTTTCTTTATCGCAACTTATAATTTTAACTTCTATATCCTGACCTGCTTTAACTTCATTTTTAAACAAATGTTCGGCATCGTTCCATGCATATTCGCTTACAGGTAAAAGGCCTTCAACACCTTTTTCCAGCTCAACAAATGCACCGTAAGGCATTACGGATGTTACTTTACCTTTCATTATAAGACCTGCAATATATTTTTCCCCTGCACTGTCCCAAGGATTAACTGCAAGTTGTTTCATGCTTAAAGAAATTTTTTCGTTTTCTTTATCTATTTTTGATATTTGAACTCTTACAATTTGACCTACATGCAAAATATCTTCAACTTTTTTAACTTTATACCAGGCAAGTTCACCGATATGCAAGAAACCGTCTACTCCGCCCAAATCAACAAATGCGGCTGACGGTATAATTTTTTTAACGGTTCCGTCCAATATCTGACCTTCCGTTAATGTTTCAAACATTTGTGCTCTTTTTGCTCTTTTTGCGTCTTCCAAAAGTTTTCTTCTTGATAAAGTTATTTTCTTGTCATATCTGTCAAACTCGGTAATTGCAAACTCAAAAGTTTTACCTATATACTTTTCAGGATTATTAACAAAAGATGTGTCTACCTGAGATATATGTAAAAACGCATTTACTCCAACATCAACAATAAATCCGCCTTTAACACTTTTACTTATTGTACCTTTTATTGTTTGGTTGTTTTTGAATACTTCTTCAATTGAATCCCAAGCTTGTTTTTCTAAAATTTCTCTGTAAGAAAGTTGTATTCTTCCAACTGCATTTTTTACAAACACTTTTACGGTTTTTCCTACAGCAAGTTCTTTAGGAATTTCGTTGTTTTCAAATTCCGATTTAGGAATTATACCTTCGGATTTCATACCTAAATCCACCATAAAACCGTCATCGGTTTCGGCAACAATTACGACATCAAGTATTTGACCTTTATTGAGAGCCGTTTTTGTTTCAGGTCCCAATAAATCTGCCATACTGATACTGTCGTCTTCTTCAAACTTCGTTAAATTATCTAAATTGTTTTTTTCCATTTTACTTCTTCTCCTTTTCTTGTTGTTAACCTTCTAAAAATTTGTGATTTCTTTTATCCTCCTTTTAATGTTTTCTATAATCCAGTCGGGAGTCGAGGCTCCGGCCGTTATCCCTACCGAATTGACGTTTTTAAACCAATCCGGTTTTATTTCGTCAACATTTTCTATGTGATAAGTTGTTGTTATAGCAGAACAAATTTGGTAAAGTCTTGTTGTGTTACCCGAATTTTTACCGCCTATAACTATCATAATATCTACTTCTTTGGCCAATTTCTCGGCTGCACTTTGTCTGTCAAAAGTCGCCCTGCAAATAGTATTAAACACTTTTGTCTCGGATATTTTAGATATTTCATTAACTATTTCTTCAAACTTTTTAGGGCTTTGTGTAGTTTGACTGACAACATAAATTATATCAGTTTTTTTTACACTTTCAACATCTTTTTTATCTTCAACGACAATACATTTCCCTTTACCGTAGGAGACAAGCGCCACAACTTCAGGATGTTTTTTTTCTCCCACTATAACAATCTGTTCACTGTCTTTACTTAACTCTTTTATTATGTCTTGCGCTTTTTTTACAAAAGGGCAGGCGGCATCCACTATTTTTATATTTTCCTTTTTTGATAAGTTTTCATAAATATCCAAAGGTATTCCGTGTGTTCTTAACACAAGAACACCTTCTTTTATTTTGGAAAAATCTTCAATAACTTTAATGTTTTCCTTTTCAAGTCTTTCAACTTCCTGCGGATTATGTATTAACGGACCGAAAGTGTACACTTCTTTATTTTTTGAAGCAATATCTTGAGCCAAATCTATTGCTCTTTTTACACCGAAACAAAATCCCGCACTTTTAGCTACTGTTATTGTTACCATTTATATTTCCTATAAATTTTTTATTTCATCCAAAACCTGCTGAGCTATTTTTAAATAATCTTCTTTTACATGCTCTTTAGGCGGATATATAGGTTTACCGTATTTCACTTCTATTTTTTTAAACTTCTTCATATTGTTGGTATTAACAATTTTTACCGGAACTATAGGAACTTGGCAATTACAAGCAACCATTCCCACTCCCGCTCTTGCTTTACCCAACTGCCCCGTCTTTGATCTTGTTCCTTCCGGAAACATCAACAGAGCTTTTTTGTTTTCTAAAATGGTAAAAGCATTTCTAAACGCGCTCATATCCTGTGCTCCCCTTTTTACGGGAAAAGCATTCGTTCTTTTTATTAAAAAGCCCAATACAGGAACATCAAAAAGTTCCTGCTTTGCCATAAAGAAAAGATCCTGTTTCATAAAGCAACCCGCCAACGGAGGATCAAAAAAACTTAAATGATTGGGAGCTATTATAAAACCCGTATTTTCGGGAATGTTTTCCTGTCCCGAAGCTTTGCATCTGTATATCAATATAAACATCCACTTAAATACAAATTTACCCAAATAATATAAAAAACTGCTTCTTTTCCCTATTTGCATATCTTTTCTAACACCTCATAAAAATTTGCAAAAGATATTTTTACGCAATCGCTGTTTACAATTTCGGTTTCACCTTCGGCAATAAGTCCGGCCACGGACAACATCATTGCAATTCTGTGATCATCAAAACTTTCAACGGTTGCACCTTTAAGTTTTGTCGGACCGTTGACTATAAAACCGTCATCGGTTTCTTCTATATCCGCACCCATTTTATTAAGTTGCGAAGCAACGGCATGTATTCTGTTGCTTTCTTTAACTTTTAACTCTTTTGCACCGGAAATAACCGTTTTTCCTTCCGCCTGTGTTGCGGCAAGAACTATTATGGGAATTTCGTCTATTAAAGAAGGAACTGTTTCTTTACCGAAACTTGTTGAATTAAGTTTTGAAGTTGTTATTTCAATATCCGCAACCGGCTCACCGGAAACATCTTTGACATTATCCAAAACAATATTCGCACCCATATTTTTCAAAACAGTTAAAATCCCGTCTCTTGTTTTATTTATATTTACATTTAAAATTTTTATATTTGTATCCGGAACAATTAAACCTGCAACAATAAAAAATGCAGCCGAAGAAATATCACAGGGAACAGTTACTTCCTGTGAATACAATTTGTCGCACTTTTTTACACTTACGGACAAATCGTTTACCGTAATATCCGCACCGAAAGTTTTAAACATTCTTTCACTGTGATCTCTCGATTTTATCGGTTCGGCAACCGTAGTTATACCGTCGGCATATAAACCGGCAAATAAAATACACGATTTTACCTGTGCACTTGCCACAGGACTTATATAATTTATTGCTTTAAGATTTTCTCCAGGAGTTATTGTCATGGGCAAGAAATTGTTTTCTTTGGCAACAATATCGACACCCATTAAAGATAACGGTTCAATAACTCTTTTCATAGGTCTTTTAGATAAACTTGCATCACCTGAAATTGTCGACGAAAATTTTTGACCTGCCAAAACTCCGGATAACAGTCTTGTGGTTGTTCCCGAATTTCCGGCATAAATTTCTTTTACGGGATTTTTTAATCCGTTAATTCCCGCACCTTCGATTATAAGAGAATTTCCTTTCTGTTCTATTTGCACACCCATCTGCTTAAATGCATTTAAAGTCATTAAACAATCATCAGATTTCAAGTAATTGTTAATAACACTTTTACCGTCTGCAAGAGCAGACAACATTATTGCTCTGTGTGTAATTGATTTATCTGCGGGAACAACAATCGTTCCGTTAAGTTTTGACACTTTATTTATTTTCATTGTCTTGTACTTTTATCTAAAATTTCTCTCAATTTCTTTTCGTCGGAAAAGCTGTTAACAAACATTTTTATTTGTTTGCATAATTCATTTGATAAGATTTTTAAATTTTTCTTGTTGTTCAAAAATATCGGAATCCACATTTCGGGAGATGATTTTGCCACTCTTGTTAAACTTTTAAAAGAGCCTGCAACCAAATTATTTATATTTTTGTTTTTATCTTTTTTCTCTTTAAACATCTTATAAAAACTGAAAGATATTATGTGCGGAAGATGGCTTGTAAACGCTACTGTTTCATCATGTTCTTTTGCGGACATAAAAAAAGTTTTACATCCGATATCTTTCCATAACCTGGAAATTATTTTTGTGTTTTTTTCTTTAGGATTTGAAGTTATTACAACAGTAGCATTGTTATATATATCTAAACTTGCATATTCTATACCGTTTTGTTCTATCCCGCACATGGGATGACAACCTATAAATGCAGGACTGTTTTTATGTTGAAGTTGCTTTATTTTGTTGTCAACATTAAATTTTATACTGCCTATATCGCATACTATAGTTTTGTTGTTTACATATTTAGATATTTCTTTATAGAAATTTACTATAGTGTTGACGGGGGTGCATATAAAAATTATATCCGCACATTTCACGGACGAAAGTTCGGTGGAATAGCTGTCTACCGCATTTTTATCTTTAGCAAGTTTTAAATTTTTTATATTTCTGCCTATACCTATAACTTCGTATTGCCTTGAGCCGTTTTTTAATATATGTCTCAAGGCAATACCCAAAGAACCACCCATCAATCCCACACCGATAATGGCTACGGTTTTCATTAAATTTCTCTGCCCAATGCTTTTGCCAAAACTTTAAGTTCAGACACAAGCTTTTTGTATTGATCGGTTAACAAACTTTGTGCACCGTCCGATAATGCTTCTTCCGGTCTCGGATGTATTTCCAATGCTATTGCATCTGCTCCTACCGCCAAACAACCTTTTGCCATTGTAGGAACATGTTCTCTTATTCCTATTCCGTGCGAAGGATCCAATACCACCGGCAAATGTGTAAGTTTTTTTACCACCGGTATTGCATTTAAATCCAATGTAAATCTTGTTGCCGTTTCAAATGTTCTTATTCCTCTTTCGCACAACATTACATTGCTGTTTCCTTCAGACAAAATATATTCCGCTGAAAGCAACCACTCTTTTATTGTTGTTGCCATACCTCTTTTCAATAAAACAGGTTTCTTTTGTTTTCCGCATGCTTTTAACAAATCGTAGTTTTGAACATTTCTTGCTCCGACCTGAATTATGTCACAGTATTTACTTACCAATTTTACCTGTTCAACAGACATTGCTTCACTTATTGTAGGAAGTTTGTATTTTACTCCTGCATCATGCAAATACTTTAAACCTTTTTCTCCTAATCCCTGGAAAGTGTATGGCGAAGATCTCGGTTTATATGCTCCGCCTCTGAGTATTGTTCCGCCTCCGTCTTTAACGATTTTGGCTATTTCGTCCAAAACAGATTTGCTTTCTATTGCACAAGGTCCTGCAATAACAGGAACTTTGTTTCCTCCTACTTCTACGCCATAAGGAAGTTTTATTATTGTATCTTCCTGTTTAAAATCTCGTGATGCTAATTTGTAAGGCTTTTCTATCTCGCTTATATGGTCAACTTCTTCCATGGATTTAAAAATTTCACTGTATTTTTCTGCAAATTCACCAACCATACCTATAATGGTCATATTTTTACCTTTCACTATATGCGGTATATAACCCAATTCTTTTACTTTACCCACAACCTTTTTTTCTTCTTGTTTTGTTAAATTTTTTTTCAATGTTATAATCATTTTTTTACCTTTTTTATATTTTTTTATTACTTATTGCTTCTTTCATACTTTTTACATATTCAAAAATATATTTGTCTGCATTTGTACCGTACTTTTCTATGAGCTTTATTATTGCACTGCCTACTATTACACCGTCCGAAAATTTTGAAATCTTGTTTGCCTGTTCAGGAGAATGAATACCGAATCCTACACAGGCGGGAACATTTGTTACTTTTTTTACCGATTTCAAAATTGATTGTAAATCCGTTTTTATTTCTTCCCTGACACCGGTGACTCCCATCGAAGAAACAACATACAAAAAACCTTCGGCTGATTTTGCTATTTCTTCTATCCTTTCCTGAGAAGTAGGAGCTATTAAAGAAATTATTTTAACATCATATTTTTTTGCATAAACCAGAATTTCATCTTTTTCTTCAAAAGGTAAATCCGGAACTATTATTCCGTCTATACCTGTTTTTGCACATTGTTCGAAAAATTTATCATATCCGTATTTAAAAATAGGATTAATGTATGTCATAAAAACAAGCGGTATAGATACTGTTTTTCTAACGTTTTTTACAAGCTCAAAAATATTATCAAGATTTGTACCTTCTTCCAATGCTTTTTTGCTCGATTTTTGAATTACAGGCCCTTCCGCAACAGGATCCGAAAAAGGAATTCCTATTTCTATTAAATCCGCTCCGGCAGATACCATTTCTCCTATATAATCTTCGGTCTTTTTTAAGTTAGGATAACCTGCAGTTATAAAAGGAATAAATGCTTTTTTGTTTTTAAATGTATTTTCCATTCTATTCATAAATATTTTCTCCTCTGTATCTTGCAATTGCCGCAACATCTTTATCCCCTCTTCCCGAAAGACAAATTATTATATTTTCATCTTTTGAAATTTTAGGTGCTATTTTTGTTGCATAGGCAACGGCATGTGCACTTTCTATTGCACAAATAATACCCTCTGTTTTTGCAAGATACTCAAATGCACAAACAGCTTCTTCATCGGTAACAGGAACATATTGTGCTCTGCCGGTATCGTGCAAATAAGCGTGTTCAGGGCCTATCCCGGGATAATCAAGCCCTGCTGATATTGAATAAACCGGTGCTATTTGCCCGTATTTGTCCTGGCAAAAATAAGATTTCATTCCATGAAAAATTCCTATTTCGCCTTTAGCGATTGATGCTGCATGTTGTTCGGTATTAAGACCTTTGCCTGCTGCTTCACAACCTATCAGTTTTACATTTTTATCTTCAATAAAGTTATAAAACATTCCCATAGCATTACTTCCGCCTCCTACACAGGCAATAACCGCATAAGGAAGTTTCTTTTCATATTCTAAAATTTGTTCTTTTGCTTCTTTACTTATAACACTTTGAAAATCTCTTACTATTGTGGGAAAAGGGTGCGGTCCCATAACGGAACCGAAAACATAGTGAGTATCATCTACTCTGTTTGTCCACTCTCTCATCGCTTCGTTTACGGCATCTTTTAAAACTTTTGTTCCTGATGTAACTGAATTTACTTTGGCACCCAAAAGTTTCATTCTGTATACATTTAAAGTTTGCCTTTTAGTATCTTCTTCACCCATAAATATTTCACATTCAAGTCCTAAAAGAGCAGCTGCCGTAGCTGTTGCAACACCGTGTTGACCTGCACCGGTTTCGGCAATTACTCTTGTTTTTCCCATCTTTTTTGCAAGTAAAACTTGTCCCAACACATTGTTTATCTTATGTGAACCGGTATGATTTAAATCTTCTCTTTTTAAATATATTTTTGCTCCGCCCAAATCCTTTGTCATCTTTTCTGCAAAATATAATAAAGACGGTCTTCCCGCATAATTTTTTAACAAGTCGTTAAGTTCTCTTACAAATTCGGGATTATTTTTATAATATTCATATTGTTTTTCAAGGTTTGTTATCTCGTTCATAAGTGTTTCCGGAACATATTGTCCTCCAAATATTCCGAATCTTGTTTTACCCATTTTTAACACTCCTTACTATATCTAAAATTTTTTGTTTGTCTTTTACTTTGTTTGTTTCTGCTCCGCTTGAAACATCTATACAATACGGATTTAACTTTAATGCCTGAGCTATATTTTCAATATTTATTCCGCCTGCAAGAAAATATGGTTTTATGAAATATTTCAAAAAGCTCCAATCAAATGTTTTTCCTTCTCCTTTTCCGCCGTCAAACATTAAAAAATCGGCCTGACAATTCCGCCATCGAATAACATCTTCGGCAGTTTTCACTTTTATCGCTTTTATTATTTTTTTGTTGCATACATTCTTTAGTTCGTTTATATAATTATCGTCTTCTTCTCCGTGGAGTTGAACAAAATCTATAATATTTTTATTACAAATTTCAGCTATTTTGTTTATATCTTCGTTTACAAAAACTCCGACCGTTAAAATATTTTTATTTAGTCTTTCTTTTAATTGTTGTGCAATTTCACAAGATACTTGTCTGTGACTTTTGGCAAAAACAAATCCGATATAATCCGGTTTTGCTTCGTTCACAAAAGTTATATCTTCTTTTCTGAATATTCCACAAATTTTTATTTTAGTCACTGTGTTTTACCTCAAAAATGTTTTTAGTTCCTTTTCTTTAAAGATTATATGTCAACGGAAAATAAATAAAACTAAAAACTGTTTCAATAAAAAAATACCGCGAAATAAAAAAATTCATCCATAACAAAAAATTGTCAAGGACGAATTTATAATCCGCGGTGCCACCTTGCTTTGAAACCACCTAATATGGCTGAAATAAAATCAACGATTCAAATTTTATTCGGTAATTTCACTCTTATTTGGAATACCAACATATTCCCGGCAACTAACGTATGCCTTCACGTTGCAGAATACTCAAGATAAACAACTTTGTTTACTCTTTGACTGCACCCTCTGCGGTCCATTTAATAAGCTGCTTACTGCCTGCTTCTCACCACCCAGGCTCGCTGTTAGTGCACTTCTTATTTTTATCTCCGCTTCATCGGTTTATTATTATTTCTTACTTTGAGATTGTATTATTATTTTTTTTATTTGTCAACAAAAAGTTTTCTTGTCAAATTATAACTTGAAAAAGTTATAAAATTTATAGATAATAAAAAATTATGAAGAAAACATTAATTTTTATCTTTATAGCGACAGTGTTTTGTTCGTTAGTTTGCAGTAGTATTGAAGCAAAAACAAATAGTTCAAACAATATAAAAATATCCAATAAATATTTTTCTGTTTACTTAAATAATAATGTTAAAGGTAAATATATTGTAAAAAAACAAAAGAACGGAATTTTTATATATGATAAATCTTCACTAAAAGCAGGTTTTAACGGCCTTGCTTTTGGAGTAAAAATGTATAAAAATCCGTCGGAACATGCAAATATGCCCGGCGGAAGAAAAATCGGTGAACTTACAGATAAAAAAGGTACTGTATACGATATGGTGCTTATTCAACCGACAGAAGTTCAATACGATTATATTAACGGAAAACCGGAATCTTATGATATTCTGTACCGTTCCGGAGAAACTATTAATAAAACGATAGTCGGTACAAAAAAAACAAGATATTATAATGATCGTGGCATGAAAGGTGAAGAATTATACAAGCAGGTTCTGCATAAACACCTTAGAGCAATAAAAGAAAAATGGGATTCAATAAAACTTGAACAGGAAAATATGAGTTGTATGTACAATGTATTGTCTCAAGAAAAAGATAATCCCGCCGATAAAATAGGTTATGCCTATTATGATAGTAACGGTGACGGAATAGATGAACTTTTTATCGGAGAAATCGCACAAGGAAATTGTAAAGGTGTGATTTATGATATTTACAATATGGTTGACAGAAAACCTGCTCATGTCGTAAGCGGAGAATCAAGAAACAGATATTATGTTTGTGACAAAGCTTTTATATGTAACGAGTATTCATCGGGAGCTTCGGAAAGAGGATGGAATATATATGTTTTACTCGATAATTCAACGGAACTTTATCCTCAAGTCGGTTTTAAATATGATGAATATACAAATAAGCAAAATCCATGGTTTATATCTTATAATTTTATTGAAAATATTTGGGAAAATGTTTCTGAAAAAACAATAAAAGAAAGAAAGTCAGTGTTTGAAAAATATGAAAGATTTGATTATATTCCGTTTAGTTCCTTAAATGATAAAGAATATAATAACTAAAAATCTTTAGCTAAGTTTTTTTGTTGATATGTATTTGTATAATTTGAAAAAAAATACTTACAGAAGATAATATGTCATTATTTAATTTATTAAAAAAAATAAAAATATATGATATCTTTGGTATCAGGTTAAAATTTAACAGAGCAATGCAGTCATTACGTAAAACGGCTAAACTAGATGCCGTTAAAATCTCTACATGTCTTAATATAAATTCGTTGTCCACCGATGATAAAATAAGATATTTATCTCAAATGTTTTATAGAAATACCGATTATTATCCTGATTTTAAACATCCGAGAAGTTTTAATGAAAAGCTAAACTGGATTAGATTTAATTTCAAAGATTTGAAACCTGTAAATATTTGCGATAAATTGTTGTTTAAACAATATGTGGAAGAGAAACTCGGTCCCGGATATACAGCGAAACTTTTAAGGGTTTTTGATGATGTTGCGGATTTGGAACTTGAAGGGCTTCCTGAAAAATTTGTTGTAAAAACAACTTTTGGATTCGGAGCAAAGGCTGTTAAAATTATAAAAGAAAAAAGCAAAGTAAACTTAGATGAAATTAAATTTCAGTTGTCTGAAACAATGAATCCTTGGGAATATACAATGGATCAAGGTCTTTTTAGAAAAGAGCAGACTGTATTTAAAGTCTTTGCAGAAGAATACATAGAGAGTGAAGATGGTCAATTAACATATTACAAATTTCTTTGTTTCCACGGAGAACCTAAAATGGTTATAGCAATTTGTGATAGAGAAAACGGTAAATATAGTATTGCTTATTATGACACTGATTGGAACAAATTAGATTTAAAATGTGGAAATTATAAAAATAAAGATGTTAAAAAAACTAAAAATTTCAATAAAATGCTTGAAATTGCCAAAAAATTGTCAGCAGAATATCCTTTTGTAAGAGTAGATTTATACAATGTTGACGGCAAAATTTTTGCAGGAGAAATGACCTTTATTCCTGCAGGCGCTATGAGTAAATTCAAACCTGTTGAATGGGATTATAAAATTGGCGAATGGCTTGATTTATCAAAAATTGCCCCTGAATTTTTGAATATTTTGCCTGAATTTTCGGAAGATGCAAAAGTTTTTATGAATAGTAGGGAAAAGAGTAGTTGATTTTTATAATCTGTTAGTTTTTTTACAATATTAACCTGGCCGGATATTTTAACAAATCTTCAATATAAATAATACATCTTTTTATAAAAGCAACGGCTAAAATTATAGTAAATATCAATGGAATTTAGTACAATTATTACCGATGTAGTTTGTTTTATACAATGTTGACTGTAAAAGAGGCATTATAATGAAACAAGTTTGTGATATCAATAAATGTACCGGATGTTCTGCATGCATGCAAATATGCCCGAAAAAATGTATAAAAATGCTTCCGGATAAACAAGGACATATAATAAGCGTTATTGATGAACAACAATGTATTAATTGTGAACAATGTGTTAAAACTTGCCCCGTTAATAATCCACCTGCTTTTAATTATCCTAAACAATGTTATGCTGCCTGGGCAAAAAATGAAGATGTAAGGACAAGTTGCGCTAGTGGTGGTATTAGCACACTTTTATCTGAATATATTATTAATAACGGCGGTATTGTTTACGGATGTGCAAGTTTAAAAGAATTAAAATTTAAACATATAAGAATTGATAATATAAAAGACTTGGAACTATTAAAAGGTTCAAAATATGTTTATAGCAATTGTGAAGATGTTTATAAAAATATAAAACAAGATTTGTCGTATAATAAAAAAGTTTTATTTGTAGGAACACCTTGCCAAAATGCGGGAATACTAAATTATATTGGTGAAAATAAAAGTTTATATACGGTAAATTTAATTTGTCATGGTGTTCCTTCTCAACAAATGTTAAAAGAAAATATTTCTAACAAAATAGATATATCGAATATTAGTTCTGTATCTTTTAGAGAGAATAATGATTTTAAAATAAAATGTAACGATTTAGAAAAAAGAACAATTACCATTTGCGATTTTTCAAAAATTCGTTGGGAGAATTGTTATTACGAAGGTTTTTTTAGACAACTAACATTTAGGAAATCTTGTTATAGTTGTTTGTTTGCTAAATCAAGAAGAATAGGTGATATTACTCTTGGTGATTTTTGGGGAATAGGTAAAAAAGAAAAATTTGAACATTCAACCAAAAACGGATGTTCTGTTTGTTTAATAAATACAGATAAAGGACAAAATATATTTAATAACATAAAAGATAATATTGAATATTATGAACGTAATGTTAATGAGGCCGTTGAAGGCAATGATCAATTAAGATATCCGTCAAAAAAAGGTTATAATAAAATATTTTTTGATTTTCTATATCCAAAAATCAGTTTTGATAAGGCAATATTAATATCTTGTTTCGAAAGGTTTTTAAAATATAAAATTAAAATGTTTGTTGAGAGAATAATTAAGGGAAATTAAATAAAAAACAAGAATTTTAACTTTTCATAAATTCTTAAATTATATAGTGCGGTGTTGCAAGATTATTCCCTTAAAACCATAATAAAATCTTTTAATGTAAGTTGTAATGTGATGTCATGAAAAAATCTTTTTATAATTACTTTTTTTTGTTTTGCCTCTTTGTGCTGCATTGCTCTTTTTTCCCTTTTCTGAAAATTTGTATCTGATAAACGATAAATCCGGCAGAGGGTATATAAATAGAGAAGGCGTTATCATATTGGAGCAAAAATATAATTTTGCGGAAAGATTTTCAGGCGATTATGCCGTTGTTCAAGATAAAAATTTAAAGATCTAAACCACGTGAAGGTATGTAATTAATATATTCTCGAAGCAATCAAATAAAAATCAATCAAAACAATTGATTAGCGGATAATAATAATTTACAATAACAAATTATGATACTAAATACCGGCGGAAGAACAGATACCGTTCAATATTATTCCCAGTGGCTTTTAAACAGGTTTAAAGAAGGTTTCGTTTATTCGAGAAACCCGATGTTTCCGAATAAAATCACAAAATATATATTAACACCCGACAAAATAGATTGTGTAATTTTTTGTTCTAAAAATTATGCTCCGATTTTATCCCGTTTGCATGAAATTACGGATAAATTCAATACATATTTCCATTACACCATTACTGCTTACGGTAAAGATATAGAACCGAATGTTCCGTCAATAGATGAAAGTATAAATACTCTTTTACAATTGGAAAAAATTGTCGGTTCAAAACGAATCGCCTGGAGATATGATCCGATATTGTTAACAAGAGAATACACAATAAGTCGTCACATTAAAACTTTTGAATATATGGCAAAAAAACTTTCCGGGCATATAGACCGTTGCATATTCAGTTTTGTTGAAATGTATAAAAAATTACAAACAAATATGCCGGAAATAATTTTATTTACTGAAGAGCAAAAAAATAAAATCGCAAAAGAAATAGGTTCCATAGCAAAAAGATACAACGTATATATACAAACTTGCGGTACTAACGATACTTACGAAGAGTATGGAATACATAAAAGCGGTTGCATGACACTTGATATATTGTCAAAAGCAAACGGCATACGATTTAAAAATATTAAACATACCGGAATGAGAAAAGGTTGTCATTGTATACAAGCAAGAGATATCGGTGCTTATAACACTTGCCCTAACGGATGTAAATATTGTTATGCCAATATAAATCATGCCGAAACATTAAAAAACTATAAACTGCACGATAAAAATTCCCCTCTCTTAACAGGAAAAATTACAAAAGAAGATATCATTCAAGAAGGAAATCAAACAAGTTTTATCATTAAAGACAACAATTTAAGTTTATTTGATTAGTTTTTCCGTGTTTTTATACATGGTTCTTGACTTTTTATTTTTTTAAAGTTAGAATAATCTAAGTTTTTTAAATAAAACTAATAAAATTAATATAACAAAACATTCGATAATAGAAAGGATTATTAAAATATGGGAATACTAAAAAATTTTTTTACAAACTGTGCACATCCCAAAGGAAAAATGGGACGAGTAATGTTAAGTATGATGAATTTTTCTCATGCACCGCTTACCAACTGGGGACTTAACTTCATAAATTTTAAAGAAGGCTGGATAATGCTCGATATAGGTTGCGGCGGCGGTGCTACTATTAAAAGATTACTTAAACGCAGTAAAGATTCAAAAGTTTATGGTATTGATATTTCAAAAGAAAGTGTAGCCAAAAGCAAAAAAAATTGTCTGGATATGCTTGATAAGCAGGTTTTTATCAGTCAAGGATCTGCAGAAATGTTACCTTACGAAAGCGGAAAATTTGATCTTGTGACGGCAGTAGAAACAATATATTTTTGGCCGAATTTGCTCGGTTGTTTTAAAGAAGTATATCGTGTACTAAAATCCGGCGGACGATTTGCTGTCATCGTGGAAGCTGCAAACAAAGATTCCATGTGGACAAATATTGTAGAAGGGATGACTACTTATTCTACCGAACAACTTTTAACAATGCTTCATGATGCAGGGTTCAATCAAACGGAAATTCGCCAAAAAAAGCCCATGTATAATTTCATCACAGGAGTAAAGGCATAACTTAAAATGAATAATACTTTTGAAGAAATTTTTATAGAACATTGTGCCCCTCTTTTAGTCGGAATAAAAATATCCGGTTTATTTTCGGTAAAGTATGAAACCTACAGTGAACTTTATGAGAAAATCGTTACATTAAACAAAACATTAAACAAAAAAGATATATATATAAAAATCATAAAAAAATTTAATTCTTCAAATTCTTTTTATCTTATTTTCGCTTACAGAAAAACAAAATTATCGGAAAGAATAAACGAAAAACTTATAAATTTATTTCTTAAAGACTACGGATATTCAAAATGTAAGGATTTAAATGATTATCTTTGCATTTTAACAGAGAAACTAAATTCTTCCGAAGCTTTCCCCCACGAAATAGGAATATTTTTGGGTTATCCGTTAAATGATGTTGTAAGTTTCATTAAAGAAAAAGGTAAAAATTTCGTTGCTTGCGGAATATGGAAAACTTATTCCAATAAAAATCATTACGAAAAAGTTTTTTCAATATATAAAAAATATAAAGATTTATATACGCAATTATATAAAAACGGGCACTCTATAGAGATGCTTGCTTTGGCATCATAGAAGATATTTATATGAAAAATATTAAAAAATTTTTAACTTTATTAACAGCATTAACAGTTTCTTTAACTGCATTGTTTCCTCAAAATGTGACGGCAGCAGGTATTGCACAAAATTTTGCGTTAATATTTTCTCAAAACAATATTTCCGGTCAAATTATCACAATAAAATCTAACTGTTTATCTGCAGGATTAATAGATTCGGATATAATGTTATTTCTTACCGAATATGCAAAAACATTAAGAGAAACAAATCCGAGTTTTTCAGACAAGCAAATAGAACAAATTATTGCGGCATATCTTGAAACATGGAAACAAACACATATTAACAGCGGAACAAGTGAACAAGACAAAACAAATATAGAAGAAATTGTTTCAACAACAAAAAAGTTTAGTATAAAAGGTTTGTTTTATAAAATAAAAAATTACATAAAAGCAAAAATTCAGCAAGCACAAGATAAAGCCAACAGTAAAGAAAGAATCAGAAAGAACATGGAATCAAATATAAAGTTTTTCCCTTTTATACAATTTATGTTAGGGTTTGAATTGGCGGAAGCTTTTGCCATGATATATATTATAGGTTCCGGATATACTGCCGCATTTCTTACCGCTTTAACGGCATCTTTGGGGATAATATCTTTTGCTTCGTCTGCAATAACCGGCTTTATAACATCTAAAGTATCTAAAAGGACTATAGTTGTTGTTTCTCTTATAGTCCACACTTTGGGAAGTATATCGTTAGCTTTAGTTCCTTATTCAACGATTTTTGTTGTTCTTTCGCAAATATTACCTGCAATCGGTGTTGCCGGTCTTGCGGTAAGTTTGTGTCCGTTCTTCTACTCTTCCATGGAAGCATTAGGTGAAGACAGAGATGTTATAAAACAAAAGTATACCGCAAATGATTCATTCTTTTCTGTTGTAATGGCCTTTTCTTCTCTTGTAGGCGGAGGATTAGTTGTTCTGTTCTCACACTTGGGAACAGGTTTTGAAACTATCGGGCAACATATTGTTGTTATTTTGGCCGCCGCAATAGATATCTTTGTAACAACAGGTGCATTATTTAAAACTCATAAAGAAGCTGTGGAAACAACAATTGAAGACGATGACGAAGAAACAGCGGCATTTAGAGAAATGAAATCCGATGAAAAAGGATTCAAAGACATAAAATCTTATATTCAAAAGATTTTTGTTCCTATGAGAACCGTTGCAAAAGATAAACAAACATTTTCTTTTGTTCTTACAAACTTGCTTGTAAACAGTGTATTCTTTGCAATAACAACATTATTGTTACAACCCATAATGAGTATCCTTATACCAAATAGTCAAATGTTGGAATTATATCTTGCAATAATTTATTTTGTTGCAAACGGATTACAATCAGTTTCAAAAAAATTCGCATTAAAATTAAATCCTATGTTGCAAAAACCGGTTACAAGAGTACTCTTCTTTGCCGGTATGGTAACTCTTGCTGCAGGATTTTTAACGACTTCAAATCCATTGTTTTTAGTAACATTATTTATTTCCGTCAATTTTTTCTACGGAGTATCTTCGGTATCTGAAATAATGGATATTCACGATATTTTACCTGATAAAGCAAGACCTAAATGGCTTGCTTTAAAATCAATACTTGGAATACTTGTTGCAACGGGAGTTCAATCTGTATCGGCAGCAATGTTAAGCGCTAAACTAACCGAAAGTACAGTTGTAGGTATTATTGCAATTGTCGTTACGGGCGCAGCAACTCTTATTTCCGTTGTAGCTGCCGGAGACAAAATAAAACAGTTAGGATTAAAAAATATATTGTTAAAAGGTATTAAGTCTATAGGTTCTTTTATCGTAAAGCCGTATATATTTACTAAGCCTGTAATTTTATCTATAATACCTGTTCATGACTATACCAGAAATGCTCCGAGAAGAGATGTTATTTCTAATGATATTAATATAAATACAATAAAAGATCTTCTTGCTTGTGCTTAATGAAAAATTTATGACAAATTTAAAAGTTTTTATAATTACAATTTTTCTTTTTTTGTCTTTTATTAATCCTTGTTATTCCGATGTTAAACAACAAGATACACAAGAACAAAATTGTTACCGAATTATAAAAAATATTCCTGTTTCATTCGGTAAAGTGTTTGAAACAAACATTAATAACGAAGAAAATCCGGATATTATAATAATAAACGATTTACATTCCGATTCTTTTGCACAAAAAAATATATATTCCATAATAAAATATATTAAATCCGAAATGAATGTCGATAAAATATTTGTTGAAGGTTCCCCGAAAGGCAAAATTGATTTGTCCGCAATTACGAGTATAGACAAAAGTACAAGAGAAAAACTTTTAAATAAAATGCTGAACAAAGGTTTAGTCAGCGGAACTGAATATTTTTGCTATACATCGGATACGGATTTGTACGGTATAGAAGATTCTTCTTTATATACCAAGACATTACAACAAGCATATATTCTTATCCGTAACGAAAATTTTTTCTCTGTAAGATTTGGAAAAGCAAACAGAGAATTAAATAAATTAAAAAAAACTTTTTATTCCAAAGATATGTTTGTTTTTGAAAGTTTATTTTTTAACAGAGAAAAGACAGATTCCAAAAAATATTATAATCAATTAACAAATATTATAAACAAATACCCAATAGATATTAACAAGTATTCTGAAATTTATAATTATATTAACATTATAAATTGTGATACAAAATTGGAACCTTATAAAAAATCATTTTCATCGGATTTTAATTACCTTGCTCAAAAAATGAAAGATTATGCTCCTTTTAATGTTTATGCAAAATTTATTGACGACTGCAAAGAACAAGATATAGAAAATAATCTTATATATTGTTACAGAAACACAAACAAATTTTTAAGTCAAAAAGAAAAAGATTATTATTCTTATATAGACATATTGATACGAAAATATAATTTTGTAAATATCTTTGATATAAACAAATATTTAAATGAAGAAAAAACTTTTTATAATGATGTTTCTAACAGCATCTTTAAAACAGAAGAAGAAAAAAATATTTTTTTTATTAGTCAAATGATTTTTCTGACGGAAAAATATGCAAAACTCAATATAGATTTTGACAGCTTTGATAGATTTACAAAAAATAAAGATAAGTTTATAGACATATTAAATAAAACAAACTATATAAAAAATAAAGAAGAAATATTTGATATTTTAAATAATGAAGAACTTGCTGCTTATTATGAAAACAATATTAAAAGAGATACCGTATTTTTTGATAGTGTTAAAGATTTAACAAGACAAAATACTGTAAATATCTTGGTTGTCGGCGGTTTTCATAAAGATCTTTTAAAGTTATTTAATGATAACGGTAACAAGTATGTTATAATCTTTCCAAACACAAACGGTAACGATAATAAAATTTATAAACAACTGATTCTTGATATAGGCAATTATAATTTTAAACAGGAATAATTTTATTATCTGCTGTTGAAATTGTATAATCAAATATATATTTTATTTATGCAAGGTTTATAATGAAAACAAAGCAGATAACAAAATCTAATGCTAATGACGAACAAATAAAATTTCTTTATCAAACGGCCTTTCCGGAAAACGAACAAATTCCATGGGAAGATTTGGTTCGCCTTATAGATCAAATGCAACTTGATTTTACGGCATATTATGAAGATGACACTTTTATCGGTTTTACTATTCTGTTTCCTCATAAAAAGTTCAACTGGTTTTGGTATTTTGCCGTAATACCCGAGTTAAGAGGACAAGGCAAAGGTCAAAAGATACTTACATATTTAATAGAAAAATACAAAGAAAAAAATGTTGTTCTTGATATGGAATCTCCTAAACAGGAATGCAACAACAAAGAACAAAGAATTCGAAGACACGATTTTTATATTCGTAACGGATTTCGTGACACAAATCTTTACAGAAAGTATGATAATCTCGAAATGACAATAATGATTTTTGGTAATGATATTTTTACCATGCAAGATTGGAACAACATTGTGGCAGAGTTGCGAAAATTTTGGACATGGGATTAAAATTAAAAAAAAGACCTTAATCTTTTTTTATATAAATACAATTTGATAAAATATTAACAATAAAATAATTATGAGGTTTTTATGAAAATTAAAAATTTAATTTTAAAAATTTTTATTGATACTGACTTAAAAAAAGATATTTTGTTTTTAAGAAGTATAGATTTTTTTGAAGAATTAAGCATATTGCAATTGAAAAAAATAAGAGCGCATATGTATAAAAAGACTTATATGCCAAAAGAAATTATTTATAAGAAAGGGCAGGAAGCTAAATTTTTTTGTATTATAAGATCCGGCAAGATAGAATTAAATGATGGTCAAAACAAACAAATCATACAGAAAAGGGCTTTTTTTGGTCAAAAATTTGCTTTTAATGATAATGAAGTTTATACTAATACAGCAATAACATTAGAAGGAACTAACGTGTTCTTGGTGTATAAAGATGATATTGAAGCTTTGATGGAAAAAGATAAAGCAATAGGTTTTAGAATGTTTAAAAAGTTATTAAAAATACTTTATAAGAGAGAGCAAAATGAAAGACAGTAGAGTAACGAAAATTTTTATTATATCTATTTTATTGTTGATGGCTTTATTTGTCGTACTTTATCTATCAAGACAAATTATTGCTCCGTTTATAGTATCCGCATTACTTTGCTATTTAATTTCCCCCATAATAAACAGAATTTTGTTATTAGGTATTCAAAGATGGGTTGCTGTTAGTTTTATTACTATATTGATTGTAACGTTTTTTGTTTTTATTATTACTTTATTAGTTCCTGTTGTAACTACGGAAATAAAATCCTTTACGGAAAATTATCCTAAATATGAAATTCTTGTTAAAGAACAATGTAATGAATTTGCAAAAAAAGTTCCGGCTTTAAAAAAGTATATCGACAATATTGTAAATACTACAGAAAAATCCGAAGACGGATTTATGGATATGCTTATAGGTAAACTTGAAACATTACCGCAGCATATAACGTCGGTAGTATCTGTAGTAACGCTTGTTGTTTTAATTCCTATAATAACTTTTTTTATGTTGTTGGGTGCAAGTAAAGCTAAAGAAGCTTTTGTTCAGTTTCTTCCCGCAAAATATGTTGAATTTTATGTTTCATTGTTATATGAAATCAATTTTGTTTTAGGCGGATATATCCGGGGACAAATTATTGAAGTCTTTTTTATAGGAATAGCAACAAGTTTAATTTTATTAAGTTTTAATGTTAAATATGCGTTAATAATAGGTATAATTTCAGGTGTGTTTAACGTAATTCCGTATCTCGGCCCTGCTGTGGCTATGGTATCGGGTGTTCTTGTAACGGCAATACAATATAAATCAATTACATTGGTTTTAGAAGTTTTTATTGCCTTGGAAATTATACAACAATTAGACGGTCATGTTGTTCAACCGTTAATAGTCGGTAAAAATGTAAATTTAGGCCCTGTTACAATGATTTTTGCTTTATTGCTTGGTGCAAATATCGGCGGAATTCTTGGAATGCTCATTTCAGTTCCAACAATTGCTATATTAAAAAATTTATGTATCATATTCACAAACAGATACAGAAAATCTTTATTAAGTCAATAATCAAAAAATTTATTTGTCAGTAATTTTTGAAGGATATACTCCGTCAAAACAAGCACAACAGAATTTTGTTGTATCATGCTCATCGGTACAACAAGCTTTTTTCATATTGTTAATATCAAGGAATGTTAAACTGTCAACATTTAAAAACTCTTTTATTTCTTCGTTACTTTTCATTGCGGATATAAGTTTATCTTTGTTCGGTGTATCTATTCCGTAAAAACAAGGTGATATTACCGGAGGGCAGGATAATGCAAAATGTATTTCTTTTGCTCCTACATCTCTTAAAATTTTAACAATTTTTTGTGCCGTTGTTCCCCTTACCAACGAATCGTCTATAAGAACAATTCGTTTACCGTCAATAACATCTTTTATCGGGAACAACTTTAATCTTGCCGTCACTTCTCTCATCTTTTGTGACGGTTTTATAAAACTTCTGCCTACATAATGGTTTCTTATAAATCCTGTTTGAAATTTTATTCCGGACTCTTCTGAAAAACCTTGTGCCGAAAAGATTCCAGTGTCGGGAACAGGAACAACAATGTCCGCTTTTATATCTTTCATTTGTTTTGCAAGATATTTTCCCATTTGCACACGGGCATTTTTAACACTTTTGTTACATAACACACTGTCCGGTCTTGAAAAGTATACTTGTTCAAAAATACAAAATTTTTCTTTCTCTTTTTTATCGAGATAAATATCTTCCGTAATTTTACCGTTTTCCATTACAATAATTTCACCGGGATTAACGTTTCTTATAAAACTTCCCCCTGCAGCATCTATTGCTGATGTCTCCGAAGCAAGGATATAAGAGTCTCCGTTTTTTCCCAAAACAAGAGGCCTGAAACCAAACGGATCTCTTACTCCTACAAGTTTGTTACCGATAATAAATATTAAAGAGTATGCACCTTCCAATTTTGACACTGAATTTTTTATAAGGTCTCCAGCAGAAAAGCCCCTGTTTTTTGCAACTAAATGTGCTACTATTTCGGTATCAGATGTATGATTAAATATTGAACCGCTCTGTGCAAGTTCTTTTTTTATTGTTTCACAGTTTGTGATGTTTCCGTTATGAGCAACGGCAATGTTACCGTGAATACAATTAAAAACAAAAGGTTGAGCATTTAATAATGTGCTTTCTGAATGAGTGGAATATCTTACATGACCTATACAAACTTTACCTGTTAATGTATTTAATATTTTTTCTTTAAATATTTGTGATACAAGTCCCATAGATTTGTGCGTGATATAGTTTATGCCGTCATTGTTAGATGTTATTCCTGCAGACTCTTCTCCCCTGTGCTGTAATGTTAAAAGGCCTACAAAGGTAAACATTGAAGCTGTTTCGTTGTTTTCGATTCCGAATATTCCACACATATCTATTTCTCCTTACAACATTTATTGCGACTGCATATTATGGGCTACAACTTCGTAATTTACAAAATTTATGTACTCTATCACTTCGCTAACATTTTAGTACACTGCATTTTGAAATTACTTCGTTTCGCCTTATACTATGCAGTCTTGAACGACTAAGTTGTAAAAATCGTCTTGCGATTTTTGATATATATATACACTAACAAATCTTTCAGTCTTTAACGATTAAAAGCTAAATTGCTATATAGCAGCTTCGCCTTCTTCACCGGTTCTTATACGAATTACTCTTTCTACCGGATAAACGAATATTTTTCCGTCACCGATATCACCTGTTCTTGCTTTTTTGATTATAACATCTATAACTTTATCAACCATATCGTCTTTAACAATAACTTCTATTTTTGCTTTCATGATAAAATTTACACTGTATTCTTTGCTCCTGTAAATTTCTTTATGTCCGCCCTGATTACCAAATCCTTCAACATTGGATTTGGTTAAACCGTTTACGCCTATTTCGGTAAGAGCATTTTTAATATCTTCAACGATATACGGCTTTACTATTGCACTTATTTTCTTCATTGTTATCTCCTTTTATTTTTCCATCCTTCCATTCCTCTATACATCTATACCTCACCGTTAGAAGCGGTATCCGCTTTCGCCGTGTTGCGACAAATCAAGTCCTTCCAGTTCCTCTCTGTCGGATACTCTTAATCCCATAGTTTTGTCTATAATTTTTAATATAATAAACGATACAACAAAAGCATAAACTATTGTTGCAATAACACTTATTACTTGAATTTTTAAAAGTGTTACTCCTCCGTCTGCACCGTCCGGGTTAACTAATGTTGTTGCAAAAATACCGGTAAGTAAAGCTCCGGCAATTCCGCCTACACCATGAACACCTATAACATCCAAAGAATCGTCGTAGCCGAATCTTTCCTTTAAATTTACGGCAAAGAAACATATTGCTCCTCCTGCCAGGCCTATAAATAAAGCAGAAATAGGGCTAACGAACCCTGCAGCCGGTGTAATAGCAACAAGACCTGCAACAGCACCTGATATTGAACCCAAAACAGTAGGTTTTCCTCTGTATATCCATTCACTTAAAGACCAAGAAATCAGTGCTGCGCCTGCCGCAATGTGAGTAACAACAAATGCAGAAACTGCAAGTCCCGAAGCTGCTAATGCGCTTCCGGCATTAAATCCGAACCAACCTATCCACAAAATTGCAGCACCTATAAAAGTTAACGGCAAATTGTGCGGAGGCATAGCTTCGTGATGATATCCTCTTCTTATACCCATTATAAGTATTGCTGCAAAAGCCGATGTTCCGGATGCAATATGAACTACAAGCCCGCCTGCAAAATCGAGTCCGCCGAGATTCTTTATCCAACCGTCTTGTCCCCATACCCAGTGTGCTATAGGACAATAAACTATCGTAAGCCAAATAACTATAAACAATATAAAAGATTTAAATTTAAACCTTTCCGCAAAAGCACCTGTAATAAGGGCGGGAGTTAAAATCGCAAACATCATTTGAAAAGCCATAAACAGTTGATGCGGTATTGTTGACGAATATGTCGGATCCGGTTCAAATCCAACTCCGTCAAGAAATGCCCACTTTAAACTGCCTATTACATGCCCTATATCAGGACCGAAAGCCAAACTGTATCCGTAAACAAGCCAAATTACTGTTGCAATACCTAAAACAACAAAACTTTGCATTAATGTACCTAAAACATTTTTTCTTCTAACCATACCGCCGTAAAACAATGCTACTCCAGGTGTCATTATCATAACAAGAGCCGCACAGACAATTATAAATGCAGTATCTGCTCCGCTGATATTGTTTACTTCTTGAACAACAACTTCTTCTGTCTCTTGTTCAACTTCTTGTGCATATACGGGAGTAAACACAAACAAAGAAATTAAAAACAAGAACATACTGATTACTAACTTTCTCATTTTTTTCCTCCTTTATTATTTTTATTTTTTTTAAACAGAAAGAAGCCCGAAAGATTTTTCTTCCGGACTTCTTTGCCCTTATATTTTAAAATTTCGTTTTTTCTATACCTCTGTTTCTCTATACATCCATACATCAGGAAATAACAAAGTTAATTTGTTAATTTTTCGTATATAACAGGTGGTACGGATTCTTATCCGCAGCAACATACTTTGAAAAATTATCAACATTTATCTCTTTCGTATAATTAAAATATTTCTTATATTGCTTTGTATATTTATTTAATATTTTCTTATCTTCGTCAGTCATTTCAACTTTCTTTATTTCTTTTCCCATATTCTTTTTAGGTATGGAACCGTTAATATACATTACTCCGCCATGCATTCCCGTACCTAAATATTTTCCCGTTAAGTTTTCTGCTTTTGTTATTCCTATACCGAGCAATATTATTATTCCCCCTGCCATATACTCGCCTAAAAACTCACCTGCACTTGAACCTATAACTATTACAGGTTTCATATCGAGATACTCTTTCATATGAATACCTACTCTATATCCTACACTGTCTTTTATAAATATTTCTCCGCCTCTCATTGCATAACCGGTAGTATCTCCGCAACTTCCGTGCACAATAATTCTTCCTTTGTTCATCGTGTTACCGATAGCATCTTGAGCGTTGGAAAATACTTCAAGTTCCGGACCCGCCATATATGCACCCAAATCGTTACCGGGAACACCGTCTATATTTATTTTAATGTCGTGATCTATCCCGCATCCGATATATCTTTGTCCGCATACGCCGTGAAGATTTATTTTATCGTAATTTAAAGCGAACTGCCTTATTTCTTTATTCAAATCTTCGGCCAACTTGTTATTAACCTCTAAATCTATCTGCTTCATTTTATATTCCTCCGAATATCTTGTTTTTTCTAATGTCTTTAGAAAACACATTTAACCCTATATTTTGTTTTGTTATATCGTAATTTAAACTGCTTAAAGGTGTTTTATCGTTAATTAAAGAAGTATATATTCCGGCTCTTTCATTCGTGTTTACAAGAACAAAACCTTCAAGTCTGTCATCTTTTATTACAAGTTTTTTCAGTAAATCTTTAGTATCATCTTTTTGAATATAAACTTTGTATCCGTCCTGTTTAGTGTCAACAATTCCTGCAGAAATTAAATGCAGTCCGAAAAATCCTATAGCATTTAACGGAAATCCGCCGTTAAATTCTTTTATCACTCCCGCCATATTAGAACCTGCAAGTTTACCCTGAACAAAAGCATTCGGCCACAACGCAAGAATTTTGTTCTGCTCCGACAAAATATCAAAACTTTCTACACAATCACCTGCGGCATAAATATCTTTTACAGATGTTTGCATATATTTATCAACAACAATACCTCTGTTAATCTTTATTCCAGCACTTTGTGCAATAGATACATTCGGCCTTACACCTACAGCCATTATTAAAACATCACAATTCAGTTCTGTTCCGTCAGCAAGTATTACGGAATGTTCTTTAACTTCTTTTGCAGTATTTGAAAGATAAAATGTAACATTATGTTTTTCTATATGGTTTTGAATAACAGATGCAGTATTTTTATCCAACACGGAAGCCATAACTCTGTCTGCCATATCGCAAACTTTAACCGATTTAACCTGCTTTGCCAATGCCTCGGCAGCTTTTAAACCTATTAACCCTGCACCGATAATAACTACATCGGAATTTTTGTTAACAACTTTTTGTATTTTTTGAACGGATTCTATATTTAAAAAAGTATAAACATTTTTATGATTTTGTATTCCGTTTACAGGCGGAACAAAAGGAACACTGCCCGTCGCAATAAGAAGTTTATCGTATTTATAAGTTTCTTTATTTGCACAAACAACTTCTTTCTTTGTTGTGTTTATACTTTCTGCTTTACAATTTAATTTAACAGTTATTTTGTTTTTAGAATAAAAATCTTCTTTTTTATACTTTATTGTTTCCAATGTTTGTTTTCCCTGCAGGAAATAAGAAATTAATGGTCTTCCGTAAGCAGGAAAGTTTTCTTCCGACAATATTGTTATATTGCCTTTTTTATCGATGTTTCTGATTTCAGCGGCACAACTTGTTCCCGCACAGCTGTTACCTATTATCAAATAATTCATTTACTACTCCTATATTGACCTTAATATTTAAACTGCAACTTTATATTTGCCTCCTTCATGTACACATAATTCCGTACACTACAGTCGGCAAATACTTCGTTTTGTTTTAAATCTTAAGATCTCTTAACGACAATTACAAGAACTATAATTTTTCCAGTCATATTAGAAATTTGCAATTTCTAATATGTATTTTAAAATCTTTCAATTGTTATTCTTTCGTTGTTTCTATACATCTATGCATCCATACATCCACGCATCTACTTTATTTTTTCTCTTCCAAGTCCAAAAACTTCAAAGCACCGTTGGGACAATTCTTTGCACAAGCAGGTTCGTTTCCGTTTTCAGTACACAAATCACATTTTGAAATAACTGTTCCGGAAACCGACATTTTTATTGCACCGAACGGACATGCCATTATGCAAGACTGGCACCCGACACATTTTTCTTTTATGTTTCTGACTATACCGTTTTCATCTTTATACATCGCACCGGAAATACATGCCTGTACACATTTCGGTTCTGCACAATGTCTGCACTGAAGAGCAAAAAAAGTTTTTACTCCGTTCTTTTCTATCTCTTCAATAGTTATTGCAGAATCAACATTTTCTTTTTTATATGTTTTTATTATATCTTTTGATTTTGAATGTGCGGTTCTGCAATAAACTTCGCACAACCCGCACCCTAAACAATTTTTTTCAAAAGCATAAACTTTTTTCATTTTATTTTATTATTCTCCCGCATGTTTTATTCCGAGTATTTCCAATTCTTTAAGATTAAGACCTACTCCTCTTAACATTAATCTGTTACCTCTTAAACTGTCTATTGCATTTATTCCCATTCCGCCCAACATTTCTTTTATTTCATTGTTCCATGCAGTAAGTAAATTTATTAATCTTTCATAAGCAATATCGGGATTTAATCTCTTTACAAGGTCTGGATTTTGTGTTGCTATTCCCCAATTACATTTTCCGGTAGAACAACTTTGGCACATGTGACAACCCATAGCAATCAATGCTGCTGACGCTATATATACGGCATCTGCACCTAATGCAATAGCCTTTACTATATCCGCGCTGTTTCTTATTGAACCTGCACAAATAACGGAAATATGGTTTCTTATACCTTCATCTCTTAATCTTTGATCCACGCTTGCCAATGCAAGTTCTATAGGTATTCCCACATTATCTCTGACTCTTGTGGGTGCTGCTCCCGTTCCGCCCCTGAAACCGTCTATAACAATTGCATCCGCTCCTGCTCTTGCAATACCTGATGCAATAGCTGAAACATTATGGACGGCAGCGATTTTAACAAAAACAGGCTTTGTATAATTTGTACTTTCTTTTAAAGAAAAAATTAACTGTCTTAAATCTTCTATTGAATATATATCATGGTGCGGTGCAGGTGAAATTGCATCTGAACCTTCCGGTATCATTCTTGTTGCGGAAAC
>JAEEGF011507764.1_pt1 | contig 31182 bp, 28 predicted proteins | sample 9134171 | NCBI WGS metagenome assembly JAEEGF01 (sample SAMN16246542, study PRJNA631951) | gut metagenome | biome: gut microbiome; feature: rumen; material: AP-attached | host: Bos | place: Iran: Karaj | collected 2018-10 | reverse complement strand
CAGGAATCCACTCGTTCATCCGATTTTCGCGCCGGCCACTCCTGTGTATGAAGCCAGTCCAGATAGGTATACCGGCAATACAGGTCAAGGCGTCCCATGATGCCCCGCATATATCCTCGCGTCATCCCCAGCAGCACACCCGCGGCCGTAAAGAGTGACATCTGGGTGTCGTCGGAGATTTGCGCAAGGGCACGATGGTCCAATTCATAGCGCGTGATGCCGCGATGGCCGTACCGCGCAGAAATGGACGGCCAGCTTTTAAATTCTACAGCATAGCCCAGCGCATCCCCCACGGCACCGCCGACCATGCAACCCAGGGTTCTATCTTGTTCGGAAGGTGTTTTAGGATTCATAGCTGCAAGTTACGAAATTAATTGCGATGAAGGTCATTGAGGATGACTTCCACTTGCTGTTCGGGATGGACGTCGGGTGTGATATGGGTAATCGGGAGTTCGTACATCTGGCCGTAGCCCAAAGGTTTACGATTGTCGCGATGACCAACCTGAACGAGCATCTCTATCCCTGCCGCCGGCTCCTGGTTGGACAGTTCACTCATTTTGTCAGTGCTCCCAGATGACCAGGTCGCGGTCGAGGCCCACGTTCCGGATTTCCCCATAGCTGCCACTCACATAGTAGAAGCGGGCGACGCGGTCGCTCATGACATCTTTGAAGGCCTTCTTGATGCGCGACATGCTCACGTTGAGATTGTTGCCGAAAGGGTCGAGCAGGTTCTGGACGCTCTTACGGATTTTCTTCGTGTCATCGCGGCCAGTGATGCCGGAATAGATGCGGACGATCTCGTCTTCGTGTTCATGCAGTTCTTTTAGGCGCGCCCCTTCTGGGTGGCGCAGGTAGAAGAAGTACAGGGCCTTCGTCAGGTCATCCATCTTCACTTCCTGGTTGTCGAAGTCTGTCAGGAAGAGCTTGTTGGCCGTGGTTATGTTGAGCCGGCTGAGCTTGACCTGATATCCCAGCAGTAGTTCAAGATCTTCAACCGTGATCCCGAAATCCTGCTCGATCGTTTTCCACGCTTTCAGAATCGCCTGCACACGGGGGTCGAGGACGACCTGTTCCCTCTCAGCTTCCGATTCCGAGGAAAACAACATATCGATGAAGGACGGCCGCTTTGCCTTGTGCTCTTTTTCCCGCATCCTCCGGGCCTCCTTCCTCAAGGGCCGTTCAAACTCACAAGCCTCGCTGACAGGTTCCTCCCGGAAGAGTATGTCGCCACATTCCGCACAAGGCATCACCACTTCGATGTCGGTGAGGGACGATGTGAAATCGCGTATATCCCTCAGCGCCTGGTCGTCTGTCGCCGCGGCAACGGCATGGTAGTACACGGCTCCGCCCTGCCTATAGAGAAAGCCCGGGCATCCGCCTGTACCGATCAAGTCAACAAGACGGCGATACACCGTTTCTTCCACGACATGACTGTCCTGCCCCGGAAACATGTAGCGGAGCAGGTCCGAATCCAGCGTTCTTAGGAAATCGGGCAGTAAGATCAGTTTCTTGCCTGCCGAACGGAAAAGGGAGACAATCGCGTACCGGCAGTTTTCCATCCACCTGGCGCTGAACATGCCCATGTCATCGGGGACATACAGCACCGTATCCTCTTTCAGGAAGGGGACGGGAAACTCGATTCGTTTGTCTTCGCAGTAAGGCATATCGTGGAAGCGATGTACAAAGATAACCTTATTTGTCGTCTTCGTCAAACAGTTTGTCGAACATGGAGCGTTCAGCGCAGCAGGCCATGAGATGCGACATCTTCCGATGAGCCTTATTGATGCTGAACCGCATCTGTACCATCCCTTCCGGCGTGGCGTCATAGTTCAGGGCGTTGGAGATGTTCAGGTCTTTCGCCACCTCGACGGCGTCCTGATTCGCGCCAATATACGCGAACACCCAACCCTTCTCGCGCAAGCGGGCCACGAGCGACTTAATGGTCTTACCCGAGTATTCTTCCGATGCGTTCTCATACCCGTCCGTGATGATGGTGGCCATCACCTTGTCCTCCGCCGTGACGAGGCCTTCCAGCCGGTTGAGCGTCTGGCCCATGGCGTCATAGAGCGGCGTGCAGCCGCCAGGACGATAGTCTTTCTCGGTGAAGTTCTCGACCTTCTCCACGGGCACACGGTCACGACGCGTTTTGATGCCGCCGATGCCATGGCCCTCGAAGGTCACGATGGTCACGTTGTGCTGCTGGTCCGAGTGCTCCTCCTGATCCTTCCGGATGCCACCGAGCACTTCATTCATGCTCTGCAGGGTTTCCTTGTAAATGGACGACATGCTCCCGCTCTCGTCCAAAATGATCACATTGTAGATGTTCATGGTGCGATGTATTTTTTGAATTACATCGCAAATTTACCGGCCCCGTGCCTGGACGCCAAATTGCTGCAAGGCTTGCAGATCAGGAGCACTAATGGCACTTAGGAATACAGTTCCCTTCGTTATCGTGAAGACGGATAATGATGCTGGCAATACTTCTCTTCCCAGCGAATCTTTTCTGGGGTATCGCGGGGGTCGTATTCGCTGATGATGCAGCTCTGAAGTGCACCATCCGCAACCCTACCCCCACAGCGCCCTCTGGCGGCGGTCAGCGTGCTTGATGATTACAGTTCAGTCGCGATGCTCGACTTGATCGGGCATCTCTATCTCTGCCGCCGACCATAGAATGGCCGCAGGGACTCTGAGCGCCATCCTGTGGCCAATATTCAATTTAAATCGCCCGTTTCCATGCCACAAAATGGCCCTGACGACTTCCACAGCCATCCTGTGGCCAAGCTCCGGCGTGAAGGTGCGCTTCAGTCGCTCATGCGGTGAAAAAGGGGCTCACCCGGTCGCTGGACGGCTGACTCCTCCCTTTTACGGACCCAAAGGGCCCGTAACGGTCGTCAAACACACGCCGTCCTGCAAGCACCGCTCCCTGCACAGGCCCGCACACTCTCCCTTTTTCACCAAATCGCTCCAAATCGCACCTTCACGCTACGGAGCCTGGTTTGACCTGGAATCTTGCCATCACTAAGATCGGCGCGCTGTAATCGTCAAGCGCGACACCCCTTCCCGGAATACCCTGTAGCGACCCCTACCGCGCTCGCTCTGCTCTTCAGAAGCAGACCGTCCACACCCCCAGCCCCCACAGCGCCCTCTGGCGGCGGTCAGCACGCTTGACGATTACAGTTGCTGCTAGTCAAGAGACTCGGGCATCTCATCATCACCTAACTCTGAATCGATATCATCCTGAGGTTCGGCGGGATACTGAGGGAGGAAATCAAGGAATATCCGTAAAAACGCGGTATCTTTGAAGAAATAGTTGGGATTATCTTCCATCTTTTCTTCAATGAAATCCAAACCCCAGTTAATGTACTCCTCCATTGTTGTCATAAGGATGTCAACGGCTTTACGATTTGTGATATCCCCTTTATCCAACGCGATATAATCAACATCACTTCTAGCCACAAGCGCCGCAAAAATGTATTTCCTTATATTAGAATAAGATACGCGGCCCGGTTTGGAATCCAGATTTCCCCAATACTTAATAGGCTGACCTAACGTCTTTCTCTTGGATGTGTCTCCAACAAGCTGCTTCCTTTTCTTGTTATAGAGGCCGATAAACAACGCGATGATCAAAATTTCATATCCGGCTCCGAAAATCTTACCACGGGCCTCCTGAAAGACGGTTGTACCTCTACCGTAGTCGCAGAAAGTCTTTATGACGGAATCTTCGTATTTCGTTTCCCATTCCGGGTTACGGTTTGCCCATAGTTCATATAACTTTTCCATTTTACTTTACTTTTTCTACGGTTGTTCTAATTGTTGCCAAGTTATTCTTATCGTAGCCTTCCGTTTTCTGAATTCTATAAACGGAGCAGGTAAGTTTGTCTATATCGTCCATTCGCAGGACACTCTTGTCCAAAAAGTCTTTTGTCACGATGATGCACTGCTTATTGAGATGATCAATAATGTTATAGAAATCATCTTCCTTTTCATCACCGAAAGAGGATGTAGCCGCATCAAATATCAGCGGGTAGTCTTCTTCTCGTTTCAAGGTCGTCAAATCTGAAATAGCAAACAAAACAGACATATACATGGTTGTCTGCTGGGAACCGGAAGGTTTCCTGATTTCAGAGCCGTTAGAACTATAGAGTTTGATTACCGCAGAATTATTTGCCGTACGAATCAATTTAACAATTCCATGAAAATCATTGGCGTTAAGCCGGCGAAGGTAATCATTGGCCCTATCTTCCAACGACTCAAGGAACATGGATAAATTCTTCTCTTTCGCACCAACGAATGCTTTATTAATCCTATCAAACGCTTCATGAACTCTTTTGTAAACACGAACCTGCCCTTTCCCCGGAGCCAAGGCATCTATCTGTTCCTTATAGTAGTCTCTCTGACCTTTTAATTCTCGAATTCTTTGTTCCAACTCAGTAGCGCGCTTCTCGGCCTTTCCCTTTTGATCAAAGTATCCCTTAAGGTCTTGAAAAGACTTATCAAGCATTTCTTCCGATACCCCTTCAGCCTGAATAAGAATTCGAGCCTTTTCGTCCTCCATCTCCAATAAATCACGTTCAACATCCTCAAGTTTTCGTTTGTAGATGTTGACCAACTCTATATTCCCCAATATTTCACTTGCCTTTCCTGTTACCTCTGCTTCGTTAAAACCGCCCAAACTCAAACTCAGACTATGTATCTCCTCAATATAACTATTCTCAAATAGTTCTTTCGTCTCCTGATCGTTTGGTTTTTTTGCTTCTGCTTCAGCCAGGGCGTGCCGCCTATGTTCCTCCAACTTTTCGCACATGAATCTATATGCTTCTGACCCTTCAGGAGCCTCACGGCCACAGACCTTACAGATATGGTCATGAATCATCTCCTCCATCTCAGCTTCCCCAGGAAGGTACCAGGGCATCCTTGATGCTCCGTTTACCAATTGGGTGATTTCCTCATAAGCTTCTTTTTTACCCTCATTCTTGGCCTGTTCCTTAATAAATTGCTCATTTTGAGAACGTTTTGCCTTACTAAATGCAGAACTCTTGGCCTGAAATTCTTTCAGAACATCCGGGAAAGCACACAATATCCATAACTTGTCCAATAGATTAATGTTAAAGTTATGGGAAGCGATTGAGCCACGGTATTTTGTTGCTTCGACTTTCTTTGCCTCAATGCGTTTTTTGACCTCCGAATATTTCTCACTCGTGTCCTTGTGCTTTTCCAAATCTTCGATTTTGCCACTGAATAAATTGGCCGCGGCTTCGGCTTCCCGTAATTCTCTTTCTGCCTGAGACAAGAATCTCTTTATTTCTATTCACTAGTGTTCAATAAACATTTTTAAGATTGCCCGTCAAGGGCTTAAATTCAGTTAGTTATGCTGCCGATTTCTGCGTGTCGATTTGATTTCGTATCATTGGAGATCCATAGCCAAAGGGTCGATAATGAATACGGGAACCTATATCTTCAGCCAGGTCGCCTCGCTGTTGCCCAAGCGGGTGTTCGACGGCATAGTCAAGAAGTACGGCGGAGACAAGTACGTCAAGGGATACAGTTGCTGGAACCATCTCATGGTGACGATGTACGGGCAGCTGGCCGGTTGCAGCAGTCTCCGGGAGTTCATATGTATCGCACATGCCCACAAGAGCAAGTGCTATCATCTGGGGTTCGGCAAGTCGGAACTCAGCATTGGGAACCTGTCTACGGCCAACTCCAGAAGGGATTACAAGGTATTTGAAGAGTTCGCATATCATATGATGAGTATCGCCCAGAGGAAGCGTAATGGAAGACCGTTCGAACTGAACGGGAGGTTCTTCGCGTTCGACTCCACGACCATCGACCTCTGCCTGAGCCTGTTCCCGTGGGCCAATTTCAGGAAGACGAAGGCGGGCATCAAAGCACATACCCTTCTTGACATTACGACTCAGATACCGGTCTATATCAATATCACTAATGCCAAGGTTGCGGACGTCAACGCTATGGACGGGATTCCGTTCGAACCCTTCGCATACTACATCTTCGACCGTGGATACAATGATTTTGAGCGACTTTACAAGATTAACCTCATCTCGTCGCAGTTCATCGTCCGCGAGAAGAGAAGGATGAAGTACGAGATCGTTTCTTCCGGCGAGGAACTTCCCAACGATGGTAATGTCATCCTCGACCAGACCATCCGGCTCACGGGACAGAAGACGCGCAGCAAGTATCCCGTCGCTCTCAGACGCATCGTTTACTACTCCCCGGAGCACAAAAGAACGTTTACGTTCTTGACCAACAACTTCACGCTCAAGGCCGAGACCATCGCTTTCCTGTATAAAAATCGCTGGTTGGTCGAGTGTTTCTTCAAATGGATAAAGTCGCATCTCCGCGTCAACTCCTTCTGGGGAACGACGGAGAATGCTGTCCGCATCCAGATATATGTCGCCATCATCACATATTGCCTGGTCGCCATCATCGAGCACGACCTCCGGCTGAACCGAAGCACCTTCGATGTGCTGCGGATCATCGGTGCATCGCTGCTCAGCAAGGAGCCCCTCCGGGACCTCCTCGATCCTGCGCAACCAAAGCCTGTATGTCAAATGGTCGAACCTCAACTCTTTGAAAATTTTAATTGAACACTAGTGATTTCTATTAGTTTTCTATCAAGTGACTCAACCTGCTTTGATATTTTCTCATCAGATTTGGATTCTTTGACAAAGGCCGAATTTGCTTTTCGTTCAAACTCCTCTGTATAACCAACATATTTATCGAATTCCTTCAAATCGGAGAATTTAGCGACTAACTGTTGTAATGCAGTAGGGTCATTAAAGACATTCAGATCAGACTCTCCCTTGAACATGCTGAACTTTTGCAGGAAAGCATCAAAGCATCGTAAAACGAGAGCCTTGCCATCAACCGGCACCCTGCCAGAATTCTTTTCCTCATAACCTCTGAATTCCTGTTTTATTGCCCGATACCGATCTTTACTATAGCGCTCTACCCAAAAACTTTTTTCAATAGTCTTGATACCATCATGATCAAAAGTCATTGATACAGATACTTTATCCATTTCGGCATCTTCTAGTTCGCTTTTTCTCATTTCAGAGAAATTTTCGATGTTGGGAGTGTCCACGGTTGTATTAAAAAGCCACTGTAAAGCCTCGAAGAACGTGGTCTTGCCGTCACCATTATCACCTATGATAAGGGTAAGCCCATTTGAGAAGTCAAATGAGTTTTCTCCGTAATAACTCCTGAAATTACGGATAATGATATTCTTGATAATCATATGTTCGACTTTAGGTATTCACTTACTTCTCGGTAAATCTCAGTCTCCGATGCCCCCAGACGCCCACGGTCAATAATTTTTGCAACTGCATTGACTATGCAGTTATCGGATGAGAGAGCCTGAACCAACGATGTACACTCGTCTGGTGTGTACTCGCCAAAGGCCATTAGTTTTTCGTCCAACAGGACAGCCTGGAGCATCTTGTCTCCAACTGATTTGACAGCCATAACGTGTTAAAATATTGAAAGTTTATAATAATCAAGTATTTCCTCGAGTTCTTGGATGGTGTAATCCAAATTCCGTGATAGCATCGCGAAATTCTTTACACGATTCAACTCAGCTAGCACCATGTTCCTCTCCATCCTATAACTGTCGCTCTCGGGATTAACCTCGGGGATAACAATCAAATCGTGGATTGTGGCAAACTCCTTATCTTTATGCGTCCTCAAGATACGACCACGCCGCTGAATAAACTGTCTGGGATTCCCTGTGCTCGCACAGAAGATGGCAAGTTCGCTTCTGGGAACATCAACTCCTTCATCGAGACACTTCATTGATGTCAATACCTGAAGTTGTCCATTCGCAAAGTCTTTGAGAGTCTGTTCGCGGTCGGAGGTCTGCGAAGTAAACTGCTTGACAGTTATTCTCGAACCAGCCTCCCGGATTGCCTGCGTGTATTCGTCAATTAAATGTTCAGACTCAGGATCGTCTTTAATGACATCGTGAGTATCATACATATCAGCGGCATACGTGTCTGGGGAGTTGCCTTCAGGGACATATACGAGGGTATATTTTAAGTCGCCTTTTTCAGCTATTCTCTCTTGAAGGATGCCCTTAAAAACACCCATCTTCTTAGATGCCTTGTGAATAATCCTTTTGCGTTTGATAAGGAGCATCGTTAGGATGTCATAGTCTTTATCGAACGTTTCTTTGCTGAAGTTGTACATCTTCGCAAGGCGATCAGAAATCTTGGCATATTCCTCCATCTCCGCGTCGGTTAGACGAACGATATGTGGGAAATAATAGTACTCACACAGGACGCCATTATTAATTGCCTCCTCCATAGAATACTCATAGGTATAGCCATCCTCAGCGCCAAAGAACTTCCTAATATTCCTGTTCCCGGTATCATCAAATTGACGCTCTGGTGTTGCGCTTAAGCCAATTCGTCGAAGGTACGGTATTCCAATCAATTTGTGCTGAATGTTCGGAGCACCCATATTATGGGCTTCGTCAGCAATAAGAAGGACCTGTTTCTTTGAAAATTCGTTCAGTTCCTGATGGACATCCGTCTTCCCATAAGAAGCATAGGTGCCGATTATCACATAAGACAAACCTTTCTTTGACGAAACAGCTTCTGTTGCTTTAAGGCGATCGATATCATTCTTCCAGGATTTGTTCCGAGAACAGACCTTGATGATGTTGTTAAACCCAAATTTCTTACACTCAATTTCCCACTGGTCGACAAGCGTGACTGTTGGAACAAGGATTATGGCTTTGTAATATCCTGAGTGCTTGTATATCTCATATAGGCAGTTAAGGGATGTTATTGTTTTACCAGTACCTGTAGCCATTGCAAAAAGGCCTTTCTGCCCATTCGCCTTCCAATTCTCGAAAGCAATCTTCTGATACTCTCGAGGACCGCTGGGATATGGGAAATGAGGACCATCCGTGTTAACCTCGACCCCAGGAGCCGTCTTATATTTTGAGATTGCCTTCTTTACTTTGTCTTTAGCCTTTTCAAGCGCCATTTTTACAGAGACCGGTAGGTCTTTGTCTTTTTTCTGTTTCTCTATAAGTTTCACTTCGTCGTCGAGTAATTCTACAAGTTCCTTATCCTTAAAGGAATCGGTTATGCGCGTACGCACCTCTGATGCATCCAGATAACGCACTGTCGGATCGTTTCCTCCGAAGGTCTTGGCAAACTCACTCTCAATATCTTTTATCTTGGCTATTTCAATTTCCCCATCCCAACTACAGGAAGCAGTAAGGCTCTCCTTATTCTCGATAAGTGCTGTCCTTGAAAAATTCACAGAGCCGTCAAATGCGACCTTAGATAGGCCATCGCTAAAGACTCCACATTTTGTATGTGCTATGCCTTCTCCTGATAAGGGTGCTATTATCTTGATGTCAATCTTTTCATTTCGGATGAGCCATGAAAGACACTCAAAGAAATGGCGGTCTCTCTCTGACAACGTATCCCGGAGCGTGCCAATATCAGAAAGGTCAAACACCTCTTCAATCATGGTGTTGCCAACGCCTTTCTCTACGGCCTCTTTATCGGCATCGGTAAGGATGTCATTAATAATGAGACGCATCCGGCCACCATTATGAAGGAATGTGGCAAAACCGTCGGCGAGTACAGAAATGGCTGAGGACGAGAAAAAACCCAACATTAAGTCAAAACGAGAAGCATTGCACAGACACTCCGAAAAGAACCCTACCGGCTCCCAAGGTGTCTGGGTTTTAAAACGCCGACTTTGCGGCCAAATAATATCTCCTTTAAGCATCTATATAAAGCAGTTAGCGCAAAATGCATCATTATCGTCATCCAGGTTGTCAATGAGACGGCAACTGGCACCGGCACGCTGAACTTCCTGTTTCTTTATGGCATCAAGTTTAATCTGACGAACACGTTCCGGCTTACAGAGGTCTGCAAGGCTCTCGTTTTGGTTCCAGGTATAGCCGTCCTTTTCGAACTCCATTGCTTTCGCATAAAGATCGGGATGCTGCTCGTAAAGCCAAACCCACTCTATCTTCTGCTGGAAGAAGCAGAAGTAACAGCCGGACCGGCTCCTATTGTAGGTGCCCTTCTTCCCATCCACTTCGAAGACAATCGGGTTATAATACGCAGGGACACCGACACCACTGTCCTCAAGAATCTGGAAAATGTCAGCCTTTACAAGAACATCATCGTTGTCTACCAGAGGAAATTCATCAAGTTGGCCGATGGGATAATCTGTGGTCTTAAGAAACGCGAATACGGCTTTATTGAACACCTTGACATCCATGTCAAGCAGGGCGTTTAACTTCTTGGAATAGAAAAAGCCCTTTGAGAGCGGCGTATCTACAATCTTGAGTGCTTCCTGTAAGAGGTCATCTGGGCAATACTCTTCGTAGTAGTCATGAATCTGCTGAATGCTATCGTTGTGAAGCACCTTATTGATGACATCAAGGCTCCAGATATTCTTGCGAAATGGAAAGATAGCCTGAATATTCGGTTTTGTTGAGATATAACCTTCCCTGTCTTCGTCGCTACGAATGCCCACGTATGAAATAGCTGGTTCTTCTCCAACAAATTTCTCCATCTCCATCAGTTTCATCTTCTGGGTACACCAGCGAGCCTGGGGCGACGGGAGGAAGTAGCCGCTTGCCTTAAGAAAATGGTGGAAAGGCGTTGGTTCGGGACTTCCTTCTGCCGCCCTCAATATCTTGATGCCGCCAAGATAAGAGTCCAGACGGGCGATAAGCAATTCCGTCTCAGCCAGCTCGCATCCAGTATCGGAATTGTAGTACTCGATTTTTAGCTCCGGGTACTTATTCTTCATGTAGATGGCGAGTGCGGCGCTATCCTTGCCTCCTGATATGCCAAGTATATGTCTTACCATAGGGCTACTTCTTTATCTTGTCTGCGAGGATTTCAAGCAGAATGCATACATCCAGGTTGGAATCACCTGAAAGCATTTGCTCAAGTTCCTGCTTTTTTTGATGGACAAAGGCTTGTTTGGGCTTGGGCAGTCGGTATGTCTTCTGCTGTTCATTCACGCCATTGGTGTTCAGCAGACCGAAACTATACAGCGTATCCTCTGTATTATCCTCAACCACCTCTGAAATGCCGATGTAACGGTCCAATTCATAGAACAGGTAGATGATATTATCAAGCAAGGCTTCTTCTTCCTTGTCCTTCAGCTTGTATAACTGCTTATCAAGGACAACGCTCGAAATTCTTTCAATAAACTCCTTATTCGTCTCTGCAGGGGCCAAAATCCTATCCAAGAAAGATCTGGCCTTCTGCGTCAAGAGATGCTTTTTTACATGGGCATATCGAGAAGTCAGTACGGCCTTGTATGCTTCATACTCAGACGGTAGACCAAGTTTCTCTATGAGGCGGTTTTCAATTCTCTTAATAAGCTCAGGATAGCAAGCGTTCAACTCGCGAACAGCAGCACGAATTTTCTCCAAGTAGTCCTGTATGAAGTCATCATCCAATTCATCCCCATGGTATCCAAGCGATTCCGGTAGTTGTTCGAAGAATACCTTCTCAGGATCTACAGCATTGGCGAGAACATCACGGAATTTGGCAACATTGGGATTGCTGAACTTATAGGTGCTCTTAGCATAGTCGTTGAGGTTCTTGAAGAAAACCAGGAAAGGCTTGAAGGTGTTGGCAAAGGAATCCTTTCTCAGCGCTATCTCATCGTCCCTCTTGAGGAATTGGCGATACTTCCGGAAAAACTCCAGTTTGACACCGCTAACACTGAATGCCTTAATGCTATACTCGTAGGGATGCTTCCATAGAAGATCTATCACTTCGCGGTTAATGTTCATGACATAGCTGCCATTCGCACTGTACATTGCAAAATCCTGCTGCTTGATGTATAGGAAGATGGGAATCCAGAAATCAACGAAGCCCTGTTTCAGTTTGAAAGGACGGGCCGTCAACATCTTTATAAGTTCACTGACCTTCTTTGGACGGTCTACAGTCTTTGCGATAAAAGCCTCGCATGCATTCCAGAATGCCATGACCCGCTCGTCGGTTGGAGCGCCAAAAACAAATGCCCCATCTTCATCCTGACGATGAATACCAGTGTTCTTTAGAAGTGAGATGTAAATTGTCTTCTCCGGGGGGAATTCGTTCTCAGCGAATCCCAAATCAGGTTTGTCAGGAAACGCAAGAATACGATCCAAAAGATTAGATTTAGCCAATGAAATGGCCGAACTCAATTTCTGCTTGTTGAACAATTCGTTCTGGATAGCAGGAGTACAAGGATAGACCTCCGTGCAAATGAGAGATAGCAACTTATTGAAATCTTTCTTTGAACGTATCGGGCATTCTTTCCCTTTGAAGATCCATGTTACATGTCCACTTCCATCGAACAGATAATCGTTCAGTGCTGAGTTGAGACAATTCTTCTCAAATTCCTGGATGCTCGAAATCTCTCGTTTCGCCACCTGATCATCAACAGCCACTTTTTCCGCAACATACTGGAGCTTCTTTATCTCGTGAAGGTGCTTAACGATATCCGACACATTATTGAATACCGCAAATAGCAGTGCCTCGTCGCTTGATGCCGAGAGGGCTTTCACCTGGTCTATACAACCGTCATCAAGAGGGAAAAGCAATTCGCAATAGCCGTCAATGTCTCCTTCCGGGACTTTCACCTCAGGCTCATTGAGTATGATGAACGAGAAATATCGCGGGGTTCCTTTGGTATAGAAGGTGGCGGAAGCTGACGCTATGCGGGGCTTGATATAATCTCGCAACTCATCAACAGTCGCAGCAGGCGTCGGTACCATTGTGGCGGCACGGAGAAGTTCGGCTTCAATATTAATATCAGTCCCCTCGAAAAGTATATACTGAGACTTGTAGGTCGCGTATCTGATGACTTTGACCCGTTCGAGTTCCCGGATGATTTCGCGGGCATTAGCGATGCCCAAAGAATAATGGCAATACGTTTCAAGTGCGTCCCGGTTGAGTGATGTCTCGGAAGAGCCGAAAATACTCAACAGGCCGATAGACTTGATGACTTTCTGAGCATCAGTAATAAATCTATCGTCTAAAATACCACTTTCGATACGCCCAAGCGCCACCTTAATAGCTGACCACCCGGAGGATTCCAAATTGACTTGTGATATCTCCGAATAGAAATTGTAGATGGAATAATCATAGACATCTGCAAGGTTATACGTTTGGTGGGGTTTCCCAACATAGTTGAGAATCGAATACTGCCCCGTTGTGGTAAGGAAAGAGAAAAGAGACCTTTCGTTCTGACCGTACTTTTGAATAGCCAAAGTGAGGCATGATGCGGCAAGCGGATCAATAGGATTTAACTTCCTGGCAGTCTCCTCGGAGAAGCTGTCCGAGATAAAACGGCAATGCTTGGCAAGGTGGTAAACGGTTAAGAAATCATTATCGTCCGTGCGTTGCTCGGGTGATAAATTCAATTGTTCAGCCGCTAAATAGAGCAGCTGTTCAACCGGCTCACTAAAGACCACTTCTTTAAAACGACCCTTTACTTTCTGCCACTCCTGCCGCTGAGACTCTGTCAATTTAGAAGCATAGGAGCTGAAATTCTGATGAAGCGTGGTAAGCAAAATGGCCTTCCTGCGATGATCATTGATAACCTCACACATCTGCTGGATGAAATACAACTCTTCCTCAGGGTTATTTTTGGCAGCATGCTCGAGAACCTTACCAAATTCATCAATAACAATAATAACCGCTATATTCTTTGCTTCGGCTTTTCTGCAATACTGCTTAAGAGCATCCAAGGCATTTCGATTATCGGTCTTTAGTTTACGAGCAAGCAAACCCTGGAGAGAATCATATTCGCCTACGATATTGAAAATCTTAAAAGACTCTAATCCGAAGAAAACCGTCTTCTTCTTTAGCAGTGCATCATCTTTGCCAGCCAAACCTCTTTCGAGAGCCATAATGAAGCTGGACTTTCCCGTGCCATAGGTTCCAATGATAGAGAAAGAATGCATACCCGCGGCAACATTCGAAACTATTTCTCCAAGCACGCGCTGGACGTTGGGCGTTACTATATACTGGAAGTCATCCTGAACGCCTATCTCAATATTAACTGATGCGTTGTACTTCATGCTTCCTCGTAATAGTGGTTTAGAACAGCGGCCGAATCGATTTCATGAATAAACTGAAGGTTTTTCACTCCGCTGTTATCGGTATATGCCAAGTCATCTGGATAGAGAGCGGCAATCTCTCGGACCAATTCAATTAAATTTGATAGTGATAGTCCAAAAATGAGAGCGACTTCTTGCATCCCATCCAGAGAAATCGTATTGTCATCTTTCTTATAGTCCAGCATGGCGTAGAGCAGAATGTCCGGATGAATATGATCGCGCGCCGTGTCATTAAAAGAATACCGGTCAGCGCCAAGGGCATTTATAAGCCCGAGGTCAAGGAAAATGGCAGAAAAATCTTCGTTGCTCCTTATTTCAGAAGGTGTTACATAATTATGGAGCAGAACGCTTATATCTTTCTTAACCGTATTCTCATTGTAAACATTCTTTTGCTCGAGGACACTGCATTTCCTTCTTATAAAGGATAATAGCTGGCCACGGTCGAACTCCTTTTTCTCCCGTTGAAAATCCAGGAAGGTCAAATGATAAAGGCTTGCTACTTTCTTGGTAAGGAGATAATAGTGCAATAGCCACAACGTCCCTTCGTCTTCAAGAAAGGGATCATAGCCGCGCTCACTATCAAAAATGGATTGAGCAAAAGGTGTAGGATTATCATTTATACTGAGGCCGAAAGCACGAGACCAAAAACGAATGGAGGACACCATATTTTTACCTACACCCAGTGCGGCTACGGCATCTGGAGAGGTAAAGTCTACGCCTTCATTCATCGCATCATAAGCCTTCTTTAACCATAATGGCTTACAAAAGAAAGACTCATGACCAGAAAAGGAATAACGGGCAACCTTTGCTGGCATAGGTGCAAACAATCTGTTTTTTGTCTGCACCATTCGCAACGGGTCCGTTTAACATCGGGTACAATAAGGGGGCATAGACACCCCTTATCATACTCTGAGGTTTTGGCGGACCCGTCTATACAATAAGTTCGCGTCTATGCCCTAGCATAGACGTTCGCTGAACTTATTCGCATATAGACTTTAAAATCGCCAAATTTCAGAGTATACGAATAACTGCAAACGCTGTTAATATGTCGTAATAAGTAGGCTTTCTCTTATTGAGAACAAAAATAAACAATCTTTGTAAAAAAAGCAATGCTAATCTCGATCCTATGATGCAATATTCATCAGAATATTTGCACAAAGTATCATCGGTACTATCACACTTATTAACTCGGTGCTTCTGAGATACTTATCCATGAGTTCCTTTCTGAGCAACTCCCTGGATTCATCATTTTTCATCCAGAAAACCAACTCTTCATCAATAACAGCATATACAGACTCCCGTAGTGTTGTTACTGAATAGGGAGACTTAATTGATTCCACCGGATCTCCTGTCTTGGTGATCAATTTCCAAAAAGGTTCATTTCTCAAATGCCAATATGGTTTATCAATATTCGGGCGGAAATAGCGCAAATTGCCGACATACCTCTGCCAATTTCGATGAAAAGCCTTTTCCAATGACTCAGTTAATTCTATTCGTCCGTCATGTAACTGACCAGACTCGAACAGATCAATGACAGAAAGAAGAAGAACCGGTTTGTGGGGAGCAATAACACCAAGATGTTTGTTGGTATTTAGCGAGGCGAACTCGTCAAGGTACTGTTGAAGCATAAAAATAGTATTAGCGATTAATCCAAATTCCTTTCGTCGAGCAAATAGACTATGGTAATCGCCAAATTACAGAGTATGCTTCAGGCGTTCTTCCTTCAAACTTACAAAAAAAAAGCTTAGAACCAGATATTTTTCGCCATTAGACAGCCACTTCTTTCATCAACACCCTACTTCCGAACTAAAATTAATCTCATTTCCCTGGCGCGAAAGGGAAGATTTGTCTATCTCATCCCTTTCGTGGAAGGGAATCCGGAATCCGGCGAATCACAGGGAAAACTTGGCGCGAAAGGGAAAAAGCGGCGTACGCTTCCCTTTCGTGCCAGCCCCGGCAGCGCAAAAAGGCATCAGGTCGTAGCCTGGGGAGGGACATTTCGGAGCGATTTGGAGAAAAAGGGAGTGTGTGCAGGCCTTTGCAGGGAGCGGTGCTTGCATGACGGCGTTTTGTTCGCCGACCGTTACGGGCCTTGCGCCCGTAAAAGGGAGAAGTTCGCCGTCAAGCGACCGAGTGAGCCCCTTTTTCTCCGCATGAGCGAGGGAATGTCCCTCCCCAGACGGAGACAGATGCTCGGTCAAGCCCGGCACGTAGGACGTTAACATGAATAACGAAGGGCTGCCCCAATGGAAGCAGCCCTCCGGCCGGATGGCGACAGACCTCAGTTCATCGAACTGACCGGATCGGGAACATCAACGTCAGTGACGGAAATGCGCCCTTACATATTGACGTACGCCTTGCCGGACCCTGTTATAGGCCCTGACAAAGACGCCCTTGGCCCGTCTGCCTTGCAGACTGATGCCGAAGGATAATTGGGCGGCGATTTTTAGAAGCATGTTAATCTAGTAATAGTTGAGTACACTATCCATTGGAATCGTATTGAAGAGCTAGCACATCCGGCAATTCTGGGAGAAAAAGAGCATTACCCCGAAAACAGAATAATGCTCTACTCAAAATCGCTCGCCCTTACTCAAGGGGCAAACCAGATTAACATATCACAAAGATAATACACGAATCGACAGATTCCAAATATTTCTGCGATAATAAGCTCATCTTCGGCCCATCTCCGAATGCACTACGAGTCTTCCGTCTTCCTCCTGTCTTGGTTCCCTCTTTTTACGCCTGCTAGAATTCTCTGTAAATAGCCTCCCCCATCAACCGCACTCCTTCCGCATTCGGATGCACTCCGTCATAGCAGTACCGCGCATCCTTGAAGAGATCCACCAGGTCGAGGCACTGAAGCCCGCACTCCCCTGCCACTTCGCGGATGACGGGCCGGACACCTTCCTCCAATATCTCGGGCGAGAGGCCGCCGAATGTCATTCCCATCACGAGGAACATCCGGATGGGCGCGATAAGGATAACTCGCGGCAGCGAGGGGAGCTCGCGGTACGACGCGACGAGGCGTTCGTAATCGTCGCGGAAGGCAACAGCATCCCAGCTCCACGGCGTGGCATCATTGGAGCCTAGCATCAGCAGCACAATATCAGGATTCCAGGCGCGACTTTCTCCGTAAACCATCGTCTCCACATACGGCAGGTCCGCATCGCAGCGGACGGAAGCACCGTTGCAGCCGAAGTTGCGAACTTCATATTCCGCGCCCAGCCGCTCCTGCAGCAGCGCAGGATAGCTCTGCCGCAGTGGATCCGGCAGCGAGAAACCCCATGTGAGGCTGTCACCAATGCAGGCTACGCGTTTCGTCATTTTCAAATCTCCAGCAACACGTCCTTGTAACCTATTTCCCGCAGGTACTCGTAGGCTCCTTCTGTGCGCAGGAGGTCTTCCGGGGCGTGTGCGTCTGTGCTGACGATGACGGGGATATGGAGTTGTTTCATCTCCCGGATCAGCCATTTGCCGGGGTAGTAGTCAGCATGGCGACCTTTGTAAATGCCGCGGGTGTTGATTTCGCAAACCAGATTGAGTTCCTTGATGAGGTGGATGCTTTCCAGGGCCAGGTCGCGGTACCAGTTTTCATCCTCTGAAAAGTAGCGGTTCCTGTTGTGCATCACAATCTTGTCGGGATGGCCAACGACCGTCGGTCTGTTGCGGACAAGCATCTCGTTCTGCTGATCGAAGTATGCGCGGACACCACGTCGGATGTCACCGCCGAAGAGACGGACGAGCCCTTCGTCATAGCGTTCCCAGCGGGGGCCATCGATGAACCAGAGGTCCTGTGCGCAGGTCGGTACTGTGCCTGGAACTGGAATTAAGTGCACGCTGCCGATGGTATATTCCAACCGGCCCTGCTCCGTCAGCGGGGCGAAGTCCTCCAGCATCCCTGGGACATAGTCGAACTCCAAACCGAGGCGGATGTCGAGGCGGCCGGCGTATTCAGCACTCAGGGAACGTATCTCACGACTATACCCGTCATAGTCCTTGATGGAAAACGTATTCTCGAACGGCAGCGGGCTATGACCGGAAAAGCCCAGGGTCGTGAATCCGTGAGACAGTGCGAACTCCACCATCTCGCGCGGCGATGCACTGCCGTCGCAGTAACTGCTGTGAGTGTGATAATTGGTCATTCGGTATGCAAAGTTAGCACTTTCCGCTTTGCCTGTATTCGGATTTCTTTTGCGAACATACATCCCGAACTCCTTTCCCCGTCAAGGGCAAGACGAGCCCTGAAGGGCCATTGACAGAGAGGTGCAGGTTATGGTGCTAGCCATATTTTTAATTATACCGATCGGTACAATTAAAAAGCGGATTTGATTCCTTAGAAATAAGTTTGCACAGCAAACGCGAACTGGTCGATAAATATCTTCTTGAAAGCCGAAATATTGTTCTGTTCGTAGAAGATGAGCATCGCTTTCTTGTAGTCCACGGAGTCCACAGTACGGAAGGATATCGGGCAGTAGCGATTGGCAATGAGGATGGCGTTGCTGGTGATGCGTGCCGTACGCTTGTTGCCATCCACGAACGCCTGGATATAGGACAGCAGCACCAGCGCCAGCAAGGCCTTCTCGAAAACATTTTCCTTACCGTTGATGAGACGGCAGGTATCTTCCAGCGCCTCCCGGATCTGGTGTTCATTGTCCAGCGGCCGGTAGTTCGTGCCGGTTACACCTACGCGGCGATGACGGATGCCCCTATCCACATCCAGTTCCTTGATCAGCAAGGCATGGAGTTCCTCAATGCGGCGGACAGAGATTTCCTTCATGTATTCGGGCTCTGCCAGGATGAAGTCCAGGGCATCCTTGTGATTCAGCAACATCACGGCTTCCTCCTTGGTCTTGCCGGCGGCGGTCTGTTTCTCCTTCAAGAGTTTTTCGGTCTCCAGAAGGGAATACGTATTTCCTTCGATCTGGGAGGATTTCCAGCTGAGATCGATGCCCAGCCGCTCCATCTCCTTGCGGTATTCCGTAGGCGTGATACCTTGCAGGTTGCAGGTAAACTGCGTCTGCAGTGCATCCAGACGTAGCCTTTCCTCTTCACTGAAGAGCTCGACTTGCGGAAGGATGTCGTTGATCAGCGCAAAGTTGAAGCTGGTCTGCACCTCACGCTCATCGGTCTCCTTCTGGAAGTAGGTGTTGATGTTCAACTCCATCGTCACCTGCGCCTGCGGCGACACGCTGTAGCGCGTAGCGCGGCCCTGGCCGGACACAATGATGTCCCGACCATCAGCCAGCGCGGCGAGCATGCGCTTGACAGTGGCAGGGCTTTCCGTGAGGCCCATGCCTGCCTCAATCTCACTCCGGGACGAGCCGGGATGGTAGTGCAGGTACTGCAAGATTTCGTTTTCTCGAGTCATAAACTTCGTATTTACGGCTCAAATATACAAAAAATACAGCTCATCATCTCAAACCTTGAGCCGTATTTATGATAGATTTCGCGTGATATGAGCCGAAATTGCTATGGATTCCGTCACTTGTTTTTACAACAAGATGCGCGGCTGCGGAGCGATTTGGAGAAAAATGGGATGATTGTGTTTTATAGCAGGCAACTGTTCATGAATTCAATCATTCTAGCATTGACCTCCTGGGATTCAGGCAGGTCAATGTCCGTGACGTTGTGAACATGCCCCACTTTCTTATCTTCCGATGAAATATCTACGAAATTCAACGGACGGGCCAGGGCATCGCAGTCTGCCTTGATCAGGAGCGACTGGCTCCGGATGAAATCGTTGGTACAGGTCGACACGAACAAGGGGCCATGGTAACTGCCTATGAATGTGCGCGGCGACATGGAAGTCATCCATTCCTTGTCTTCGTAGCGCGGTCCAAGGTACCATGCCATGGCACTTTTCGTAAACGAGCCCGCATTCGCGAAAGAAGCAAAATCATAGGCAGGACAGTTCAGGAGGGCGCCCCGCGGAACAAAGACCGCAGGATGGACGGGAAGCGATCTGTCTTCAGCTCCTTCCGCCATATACAGTGCCAGATGCCCGCCGGCAGAGTCGCCGGTCAGGAACATACAGTCCTTGTCAAGCCCCAGTTCATCTGCATGTATAGCTAGATAGTCAAGCCCTGCAGCACAGTCAGCCAGTTCATCCGAGACATCACGCTGCCCGTCGTTCAGGCGGTATTCCAGCAAAACCACATCGTAGCCCTCCTTCAGGAAAACCGACACGAAGGCACGGTTGTTCTCCCTCCTGCCGCCCACATAAAAGCCGCCGTGAATGTCAATCAGGACAGCCCCTTTCCGAACTGCCTTGTCCGCATAGTAGATATCCAGCACCTGGGCCGGATCCCCGTTCTCCACGTAAGAAATGCCGATCCGTTTGTCGCAGGAATCAGCATAGAAAAGCTCTGCCGATGGTTTCGACCACGACGATACCATCATTTTCAGCACGGGCTTGCTGATCTTCAAATGACCGCAGCCAGTCAGAAGCAGCATCGTGGCCAGCGCTGCAATTCTACATAACTTGATGAAATTTCTAGACATATCGTGAATAATGATATAATATGGATGCCTGCAAATTCTGGAGCAAAAAACATCGATTTTGCTCCAACGACGACACCGATTCAGTCATCTGGGAGCAAAAAAGGCTTGTTTTGCTCCCAGATGACGTATGATGCGCCGTTACTTCACGCTGTAGAACATCGACAGCACCTTGACGAAGGTGCGGGCGGGGAGGATGCGCTTCAGGGGGATGGAGAGTTTCTGGATGAAGGTAGCGATGACGTAGCGGAATTTCGGATGCTTCTTGCGGATGATCTTCGCGATCTTGCGGGCCAGGAATTCCGGCTTGAGGCCCGTCTGCTCGTCTTTCTCAAAACTGCTCACGGACTTGCGCAGGCTGGGATAAGCGGCGGCGGCTTCGTCGGACACCTGCTTGATGCGGGCAGCGGTGAAACCGGTGGAGAAATCGCCCGGTTCGATGAGGATGACCTGGATGCCGTGACGGCGCACCTCGATCTGCAAAGCTTCGCAGAAGCCTTCGATGGCAAATTTGCTGGCCGAATAGAAGCCCTGGAACGGCAGGCCCATCACGCCGCCAATCGAGCTGAAACAGAGGATCTTGCCACTCCCCTGCTTCCGCATCGCGGGGAGCACGGCCTGCGTGAAGCGCACCTGGCCCATGAAATTCGTGTCCATCTGGAGCTTCACATCGTCTTCCGGGGCAAACTCGATCGGGCCGCCGATGCCCATGCCGGCATTGTTGATCAGCACGTCAATGCGGCCTTCAGCCTTCAGCACCGCCTCCACGGCCGCCTGCACGGTAGCCGTGTCGCGGACGTCCGCCCGCAGGTAATGTACGCCCGGAAGCTGTTCCACATCGCGCCGCACCGTACCGTAAACCGTATGCCCGTCAGCGCTGAGCTGCTGCGCCATCGCGCGCCCGAAGCCCGAAGAAATGCCAGTAATCAGAATGACCATCGCAATCACAATTTGGAGATACCGAACAAAGTTAATGATTATTCGCTATCTTTGTTAACATGAAAAACAAGCTTACCCTCTTTCTGATGGCCACCCTGGCGCTCCTGCTGGCAGGGACGCAGGCCCATGCACAAAAGATCATGGACGGGTCCTACGGGACGGTCGGCTACATCAAAAGTGACGGCACGATCCAGGACAAGAGCTACCGGACGGTCGGCTATATCAAGAGCGACGGCACCGTACAGAACAGCAGCTACAAGACCATCGGCTACATCAAAAATGACGGTACAGTGCAGGATGCTTCCTACCGGACGGTCGGCTACATCAAGAACGACGGCACCGTGCAGAACGGCAGCTACAAGACCATCGGCTACGTCAAGAGCGACGGCACCGTACAGGATGCCTCCTACCGGACCATCGGCTACGCCCGCGACATCCCGCGGAAGTGGGCCGCATTCTATTTCTTCTTCAATTTATAAGAGGGGCAGAGCCCCGTCTCAACGTATTCCCCAGTCCGAGAGGCGGACGGTGGATTCGACTTTCTCTTCGATGGTGTCGTCCAGGACAGGATAGAAATCGAAGCCTGTCAGGGATTCGAGGTCATTGACACTCAGATAGCAGTCTTTCAGGTAGTAGCGGTCATCGTCGTTGTCCATCACGAAGGCGATAGCGCTGTAGGAGCCATTCTTCTTGCGGATGAGCAGCGCTTTGTAGAAAGCGTCGGGCACGACCACGTCGCGGTCGCCGATCGTCCCGTAGCGATTCTCGCCCACGATGGGGCCGGTCACCACCCAGACCTTGCCGTAGCGGTTAGCCCACTGCCGCACTTTTTTCTCGAGATAAGCCCAGTCGCCCGCATTGAGGGTTTCGTCCTGCGGACAGATGTTCGTGAAATAGAAAGTCTCCCCCATGGCCTTGCTGCTGAACGAGGCGTCGGCGGCGGGCATCAGGTGGCCCTTGGTCCAGCCCGAGCCGGAATAGTCTTCCCGCATGGCTTGCGTCACCCCTTTCAGGTCGGGGTCCATGCGGAATTCCATGCCTTCGCGGGACCGGTCTCCCTCCGTTTCGTCGGCGGTCAGTTCATAGGCTACCCAGTTGGGAATCAGAGTCTCCGTGTTGTAGGAGCTGACATAGGCGCCGTGCTGCACGATGCGGCCGTCCGTCGTCAGGGCGGGGATTTCGAGCATGCCGTTGAGGGTTGACGTGATGGTCGCAGACGGCTTGGACGGCACTTCGACCTTCGGTGAATCAGGTTCGGGATGGTCTGTCGGTTCAGGCTTGTCGTAGCCGAAAATCCAGTACAACACGCCCGCCACGATGACGAGCAAACCCATCAGGAGTTCTTTGTATTTCTTCATATATGCAAATTTACCATTTATTTTGATTAACTTTGGGGATTATGAAAAAATATCTTCGTCCTGAATATTTGAAACGCGGCGACACGGTCGCCGTGGTGGCGCTTGCCTCAAGCCTGAGCGAAGCGAGCCGGCAGACCCTGTACTGGAAAGAATTGCTGGAATCGTGGGGCCTGCACGTGAAACCGGGCCGGCACTTGTACGACAGCGCGCCCGGAGAATTCGCCGGCCGCGACGAAGACCGTGCGGCAGACCTGACGGAGATGCTGCTCGATCCGGAAGTGAAGGCCATCATCTCGTTCCGCGGCGGCTACGGCTCGATGCGGACCGTGCGTGCGATGGACCTGAAGCTCTTCGACGCACATCCGAAATGGCTCGTGGGCTTCAGCGATATCACGGTATTTCACGCCGTGCTGCAAAGCCGCGGCATCGAGTCGATCCTCGGGGCTATGCCCAGCACGATCGGCCCCGACGCCGGGCCGGATGCGAAGATCAGCGAAGAATCGCTGCGCAAAGCCCTTTTCGGCGAGATCAAAAGCTACCGGACAGCGCCGCACGACTACAGTGTCCCGGGCTCAGCCCGTGGCCGCCTGGTCGGCGGCAACCTGAGCCTCTTCGTCTCCTGCCTGCGCACGCCGTGGGAAAACCATCTCGACGAAGACAGCATCCTGTTCATCGAAGACGTCGACGAACGGATGTACAACCTCGACCGCATGCTGCTGACGCTCCAGCAGGGCGGCTTCTTCGCGCGGCCGAAAGGCATCGTCATCGGCCAGTTCACCGACACCAGCGGCGAAGACGAGTGGCAGCGCAAGGCCATCGACCTCGTCCACGAATACATGCCTGACGACAAACCGGTGCTCTTCGGCTTCGACTGCGGCCACGAGCACCCCAACTACAGCCTCTACCTCGGCCGTGAAGCCACCCTCGACGTCACCCCCGACGGCGGCTGTTTGAAGTTCATTTAATAGACGATAAGGATTGTGCCATCATGGCGCGGGTGGAATGTTGCTTCGAGGACCCTAACCACCCGCGGTTGATAGCGGGAGGGGCCCAAAGCCCTGGCTTTGGGAGGGAGACTCGCTTGCGAGTCGGTCCGAGAAGCAACTTCCAGAGCGCCTGGCACAAGCCGCAGAAGAAGTAAACGAATAACCCAGATGCCCGGTCAAGCCGGGCATGACAAGTGAGATTCCGGAGAAATCCCGGCATGAGGAAGAATAGCCGTCCTCAAATGAGGCCGAAAATGAGGATGGGACAATGAAAAACGGACATCCATCCTCAAATGAGACCCAAAATGAGGATGGCAAATTAAGACAAGTAAAAAATCACATATTATGCTCAAAGACGGACAACTTTACATCGCGCACAGCGACAACGGAAACATCAATCTGGTCGGTAAGATGGCCAACCGCCACGGCCTGATCGCCGGCGCCACCGGCACCGGCAAAACCGTTACCTTGCAGGTCCTCGCCGAAACCTTCTCCCAGGCCGGCGTCCCCTGCTTCATGGCCGACATGAAAGGCGACCTGAGCGGCATCAGCCAGCCCGGCCGCCTCAGCGGCTTCATCGAGAAACGCATGCCCGAATTCGGCATCGAGAACCCGCAGTTCGCCGGCTGTCCCACCCGCTTCTTCGACGTGTTCGGCGAACAGGGCTTCCCCATGCGCGCCACCATCTCCGACATGGGCCCGCAACTGCTCGCCCGCCTCATGGAACTGAGCGAAGTCCAGGCCGGCGTGCTCAACGCCGTGTTCCGCATCGCCGACGACAACGACCTGCTGCTCATCGACTTGAAAGACCTCAAACTCATGCTCGACTTTGTCGGGAAGAACGCCGCCAAATTCACTACCCAGTACGGCAACATTGCCTCCGCCAGCATCGGGGCCATCCAGCGCGCCGTCCTGCAGATCGAAAGCGAAGGCGGTGACCAATTCTTCGGCGAACCCGCCTTCGACGTGGCAGACCTCTTTGCCGTGGAAAACGGCCGCGGCGTGATGAACGTCCTGGCCGCCGACCGCCTGATGCTCAACCCCAAACTCTACTCCACCTACCTGCTGTGGCTGATGACCGAACTCTACGCCAAACTCCCTGAAGTCGGCGACCTCGAACTGCCCAAGTTCGTGTTCTTCTTCGACGAAGCCCACATGCTCTTCGACGGCACCTCCAAGGCCCTCGTCGACAAGATCGAACAGGTCATCCGCCTCATCCGCTCCAAAGGTGTCGGCATCTATTTCATCACCCAGGTCCCCAGCGACGTCCCCGTCAGCGTCCTGGCCCAGCTCAGCAACCGCGTGCAGCACGCCCTCAGAGCCTACACCCCTCAGGACCAGAAAGCCGTGCGCGCCGCCGCCCAGACCTTCCGCACCAACCCGGACTTCAAGACCGAAGACGCCATCCTCGACCTGGGAACCGGCGAAGCCCTCGTCTCCTTCCTCGACGAGAAAGGCGCCCCCAGTATCGTGGAACGCGCCAAGATCCTCTTCCCGCTCAGCCAGATCGGCGCCATTACCCCCGGCCAGCGCATGGACATCCAGGCCGCAGCCCCGCGCAAACTCAAAGAATACGAAAGCGCCTTCGACCGCGAAAGCGCCTATGAAGTGCTGACCGAGGTAAACCAGAAGCTGGAAGAAGAGAAGGAAAAAGAGCGCCAGGCCCTCGAAAAAGAGAAAGAGGCCAAAGCCAAGGAAAAAGAGGCCAAAAGCAAGGCAACGAAGAAAGGCATCGGCCGCACCATCCTCGGCACCATGATCGCCGCCGCTGCCACGAGCTTCGCCCGCAGCGCCGGCACCCAGATCGCCAAGAGCATCGGCGGCGGCAGCACGAAGAAGAGCAGCTCGACCAAGAAGAGCAGTTCTTCCAAAAGCAGTGACTCCGTGATCAAGAAAGCCACGAAGACCGCCGTGAACACCGCCACCCGCAAGGTGACGACCGAAATCCTCAAGAGCATCCTCAAATAATGCCCTGGGGCGATTTCTACGCGACACGGATCTATCCCGGCCTGTCGGCCGCCCTCTCCTGGGTGGCCTCTCCCTTCAGCTTTTCGCTGACCGAAGTGGCCATCGTGCTGGCGATCCTGGCGTTCGTCTGGATCATCGTCCGCGCCATCCGGAAGCACAAGCCCTGGTGGAAATGCGTGCTGGGCGAGATCGCCCTGCTGCTGGGCGTCGTGGCCTGGCTTTACATCGGCTGGGGCTTCAACTACTTCCGCAGCGACATCTACACCCGCACCGGCACCACGCCGATGCCCTATGAGGAAGCTGAACTGCAGGAATTTCTGAAAGTGTTCGCCGAAGAACTCAACGAGAACTGGTGCGATGTGGAGACGGTCGATCCCCGTCAGATCGAAACCGAGATCAAGGCCTGGTACACGGCCCTGCCGGAGGAATGCGGCCTGTGCAAGCCCCGCCGCTGGCAGCATCCGAAACGAATGATCTTCAACCGGCTCCACTCCGCCGTGGGCGTACTGGGCTATATCGGGCCCGCCTTCGACGAACTGCACGTCAATCGCGACTTGTTGCCACTGGAATACCCTTTCATCTATGCCCACGAATACTCCCACGTGCTGGGCGTAAGCAACGAGGCAGAAGCCAATTTCTGGGCCTTCGAGGCCTGCCGCGCATCGGAAGACCAGGCCGTCCGCTACAGCGCCTGGTACATGCTCCTTCGCCACACGGCCGGCAACCTCCGTTCCCTGATGGACGAGGCTTCATGGAACGCCTGGTGCGAAACGCTGATCCCGGAAGTCTTCGTCGACATGGAAGTGGACAGCCTGCACTGGGCTGACCTGCGCTGGAACTGGCTCGCACAACTCCAGCACCGCTACTACAACCTGTTCCTGAAGACCAACCGCATCGCCGACGGCACCGCCAATTACGGCCAGGTGCTCCGCCTGGTGCTCTCCCTCTCGGACCTGCACGACCACGAACATGGCGAAGAAGATTGACAAGACCAACGCCGCCCGGCTGCTCGACGCAGCCGGAATCGCCTATGAACTCGTCCCCTACGAAGTGGACGAGAACGACCTGGCAGCCCAGCACGTCGCCGACCAGCTCGGCGAAGACATCGAACAGGTGTTCAAGACGCTCGTGCTGCGCGGCGACAAAACCGGCTTTTTCGTGTGCGTGATCCCAGGCAATTTTGAAGTGGACCTGAAAGTGGCGGCCCGCATCTCGGGCAACAAGAACTGCGAGATGCTGCACGTCAAGGAGCTCCTGCCCACCACCGGTTACATCCGGGGCGGCTGCTCCCCCATCGGCATGAAGAAGCCCTTCCCCACCTTCATCCATGAAAGCGCGCTGCTCTACGACTACATCTATGTCAGCGCCGGCATCCGCGGCCTCCAACTCAAGATCGCGCCGCAGGATTTAATCGATTTTGTCGGGGCAGGAATTTATCCGCTGTAGCTTTCCCGTAGATTGAAAATCTTGGGAATTATTGATTGAAAATCTTGGGATTTTTGTATCTTCGCATGAGAATATGCGACGAAATGTATTATCAGCTCCACGCAAATAAAACCACTCTGTATTGATATTTAGGAAACATCACTAGTGTCCGGAGAAAAATTCTCCGGACACTAGTGATTATAATACTTCTTTCACATTCTGTCGAGTACGGCTCTTACGGCCTTTTCATATTCTTTGGGATTATCGATTTCAAAAGAAGTTTGCCGGGGACAACGATGAAACAGTTTATAAAAAAAGCTTCTGAAAAATTCTCTGTGCAGCTTTTCGGCTTTTAACATAACGTATAAGCACTGATCCGTTCCTTCGTCCGTATACTGAAATCGCAATGAGATTCCTTTGAAATCGGCTATTACAGAATCACCCTCCTGACACTCTCTCGAGTAAGGCAGTTTTACACCAACGCTTGACAACAATGTATTGCGGGCATGCCATTTTTTGAAGGCTTCACTATCCATCGTGTTCATGGGAATCAAACGGCCTCAGCGTCATCCGGCTGAAATAATCGATTTGTTGTTGCAGGTCTGGTATTCCTTGAAGACCGACTTGCTTGCGAGTTGGTCTTCAAGGAAATACCCCGGAGGAAAGATGCCGATTAAACCGCTAAAACATATAGCCGATGCGGATGAAAAGTGAGTGCGGCTTCGCTGTAGGAAAGACCAGAGTACCGTCAGCATAAACATCCGTGTCTGTAAAAGACTTGTCATAATACGCCGTCAATGCCTGTTCATAGCCGACTTTCAAGACAAAGGGCTTGAATCCCATCTGGATGCCGGCCTGCCAGCCGAATGCGAAGCGATTAGGTTCCGGCAAGAAAGGCGTCCAATCCTTGTGGTTGTCGGCGACCCTGATTCCGCAATATGGCCCCGCCAGGGCAGAAAGGCGAAAACCACTCGGCGTGTCCACGAAACGATAGCCCGCATTCGTCTCCACTTGGGCATAATTGATCCGCAGGAGACCGCCCGTGGTATTCAGCCCCGCTCCGACCGTCAGGTCCCAGCGGGAAACAGGAAAAGTGCAGTCCACGCCGCCGTTGGCGAAATGCCAATGCTTCAGCGGCCCTCCCTTCATCTCATTGGAGTAATTGACATCATACCACACGGTCCAGCGCTGTGCATACGCTTCCGTATAGCCCGATAGTACAGCAATCAAACAAACTAAAAAATAAACCCTTTTCATAACCTTGGAATTTTTAACGATAGATGCATTTTATAACCCAAATGTTGCGTAATGGACGGCACCTCAATTTGCAAGAAAATGGATGTTGTATATTTTCGATACAAATTTACTGCTGACGTGGCGGAAGGCCATAAGAAAAAACCTCTCATTTCATAGGAGAAAAACGCCCCCAGAGTGCGTTCTGGGGCCGTTTTATGGAGACTGAGATGTTGCAAACCTCTCAAAGATGCGTAATTGATTGATATATAGTAACTTGTGGGCTCATCGCCACGCCGGCGCGAGGAATGCTTACAAGATACTGATTATCAATTCTTTACGAAAGAAGCCCGAGGGGTTCGGGCTTCAATTCGTAATTCGGCCTGGCTGTGGAGTCAGGCACAGGCAGTTATTCTAGAAATTCGGCCAAAATGGACAGAAAAACTGTGTTTTGGCCGGATTATCGGAACAGATCGTCAAGCGTAACTATATCATTTATATATATTTTATGCTTAGAATCAGTTCCTCCGAACGATGTCACGAAAGCCACATAAATTGAGTGGCTGGGCTTGTGAATGGTAGAGTTTCTTAACGCAGCAATCTGATTGGTGATCTCTGTGACGTCAGCATCTTTGAGGACGTACTTGCCCTCCGAGAACTTCATCTCGCAGATGTAGTCGGCCCGCTCAGCTGTAGCTGGTATTACCAGGTCAATCTGGACGCCCTCTCCTTCAGGTGTATTTCCTCTCCAGCTGAAAGGAGTGGCGTATTCCTTAATTCGTAGAGCATCGGCGAGCTGAGGCATGTGCTCGATGACCAGAAGCTCAAAGGTATTGCCTGCCCAGGTGTAGAATGGTTTGCTTCTCTGCACCGAACGCCAGGATGTGAATTCCGGATTTTCACAGAAGCGCAGGTAGAACAGGGTAAAGAAGTCCATCAGCTGATAGATGGTCTGCTTTCGGGGACCGCCGAAGAGGGTGTAACTTCGGATGATGCCGGAATCAACCAGATTTTCGAGGACATCGGAGAAGTTCCCGCCTCCTTTCTTGTCCACGGCATCAAGGAGGTCGTTCCGTGACATTCCGTAGAAGTTCTTCCCAAGTTGCCGGATCACTTTGATATAAACATCAGATGTTGAGTAGAGACCGGCATAAACATCTTTAAACTCTTGGCGGGCCTTGTCCTTGCCAAAATAAATGGTATTGATGTTGTCGGCCATTGTCCTGTCTGTCCGGAAACGATCCATGTAGTATGGAACTCCGCCGATTACCATATAGGTCAATGCCACCTCGTACCGGGAAAGATGGAATCCTCGCTTTTCCCAGTAACGTTCGCATTCGGCCAGGGTAAAAGGTTTGAGGGCGATGGATTCGGTGGTTCTTCCATACAGGCCACCGTATTCCCTTAGCACATTGTCTATCATCCAGCTGGTGGCGGAACCGCACACGATGAGGAAAATGTCCTTACGCTTTCTGGCCCACTGGTTCCAAAAGAAACCGAGTTCACTCACCAGCTCGGCGGACTGGGGGCCGGCAAGCCAGGGCAGTTCATCGATGAAGACCACTTTGCGACGGGCTCGCTTGCTCAACAGGAGTTTTTTGAGCAGATTCAATGCATCCAGCCAGTTGGAGGGAGCGGGATTACCTTCTTCCGGCAAGCCATATTCCAAAAGACTGCTGTAAAAATGCCGGAGCTGCTGCTGTCGGTAGGATTCAACCTTCTCGGTATCGTCCTTGTCAACCTTAATGTACAGGCCGACTGTCATGAAGGAGAATTTGTTTTCAAGCGCCTCTTCAATCAGGAAAGACTTGCCGACACGTCGTCTGCCGTAAATGGCAAGGAACTCTGAACGTTCTGATGAATAGAGTCTTGAGATGGTGGAAAGTTCTTCCTCTCTACCGATAACTGTGGATGGGTTCATAAATGTGCTAATTACTTGTTACAAAGATAATAGAATATCTTTAATATGCCGTAGAAAATCGGCCAAAATGAGCAATTTTTGCTGAATTTGGCCGACTTTTGAAACTGTGTAGCTATATCTTTACGAGCATAAAGCTTTCCAGGTGTACCGCGCGAGAACTAGCATCTCGTCGGTCGTCACCACAGAACCGTCTGGCGGAAAAGAAAACAAAGGGAGGAACCAAAAAAATGATTATCTTTGCACCCGAATTTAAAACACTATCAATATGAATCTTCGTGATATCAAGAAGGATATCGAATTCCTGATCGGCGACTTCGTGGAGGATTGCCTCCTGTTCGCCATGCTGCATCCCGAAAAAGACATGGAACAGGTGGAAGGTCTCATCAACGAGGCCAGCGACCTGGCCGACGAACTGGTCGACAAGGTGAACCACGCTCCGAAGGACGTGAAAAAGCGCGCCTACTACAACCGTATCGGCGCCGAGCTGCTCACGGGCCTCGACGGTCTTTGCGAGAAACTGAGCGCTCTTGCAAAATAATTGTACGATAAAAAGTTGCAGAGTTAAAAATAATCCTTACCTTTGCAGCCCCTTAAACAATTTTTTGCAATATGTCAGAGTATTTGAACGCAGACAAGAAGCAAGAGATTTTCGGCAAATACGGAAAGTCTAATGTTGACACCGGCTCGCCTGAGAGTCAGGTTGCTTTGTTTTCCTACCGTATCGCTCATCTGACC
>JAEEGF011536685.1_pt1 | contig 31203 bp, 24 predicted proteins | sample 9134171 | NCBI WGS metagenome assembly JAEEGF01 (sample SAMN16246542, study PRJNA631951) | gut metagenome | biome: gut microbiome; feature: rumen; material: AP-attached | host: Bos | place: Iran: Karaj | collected 2018-10 | reverse complement strand
ATTACATAAAATAGGATACCTATGCATAAAGCGACAGAATACGCAACCCAGCTCTGTTTCAGCCACTCTTTATCAAATTTCATAAAAAGCCCTCCTACATATTAATCGTAGCAATGAAATCAGAACCCGTCAACGAAACAAATATTAAAAAACTCTTACATTAATAGAATAATTTTTATTTAGTATCAGATCATCAAAAATGAATATATATCATTCATATTAAAAAAACTCTAAAAATATATCGGATAATAAAAGAAAAAGTCAAAGGTTATCCCTCCGACTTTTTCCTTAAGTATTTCTATGTACTTACTACAGGAAGTAGTTTCGACATGTTTAGAAATACATGGATGTATTTCTATGTCGCTTTACCTCTTAACACGAGCTCCTGCTCCGCCCATGATACCTTCTACTTCATCTTTAGAAGCCATAGATGTATCGCCAGGTGTTGTCATTGCAAGTGCGCCGTGTGCTGCGCCGTAATTAACAGCAGCTTCAGGATCTTCTGTTGTCATAAGGCCATAAACAAGACCTGATGCAAATGAGTCACCGCCGCCTACACGATCCATGATCTCAAGACCCGGATACTCTTTGGACATGAAGATCTCTCCATCTGCCCAGCACATAGCCTTCCAGTCATTAACTGTAGCTGTCTTAACTGTACGAAGTGTTGTAGCAACAACCTTGAAGTTAGGATATGTCTTGGCAGCTTCGTTGATCATCTTCTTGTAGCCTTCGATGTTAAGGCTCTTAAGATTCTCATCATTGCCTTCGATCTTGAAGCCAAGGCATGCTGTGAAGTCTTCTTCGTTCCCAATCATAACGTCAACGTACTTAGCGATCTCCTTGTTAACTTCCTGTGCCTTCTCAAGACCGCCGATAGCGCTCCACATGGAAGGACGATAGTTAAGGTCGTAAGATACGATAGTGCCATACTTCTTAGCTGTCTTGATTGCTTCGATTACTGTCTTACATGACTGCTCTGAAAGTGCAGCATAGATACCGCCTGTGTGGAGCCATCTTACACCAAGTGTTCCAAAGATATAATCGAAATCAAAATCTTCAGGTGTTGCCTGTGAGATTGCTGTATTAGCACGGTCTGAGCATCCTACTGCTCCGCGGATACCAAATCCTCTTTCTGTGAAGTTGATTCCGTTTCTGCAAAGACGTCCGATTCCGTCTGTCTTCTTCCAGTTGATAAGAGATGTATCAACACCGCCCTGCTCGATGAAATCCTTCATGAGCTTACCAACTTCGTTATCAGCAAAAGCTGTGATAACAGCAGTGTTCATACCAAAGCACTTGTGGAGACCTCTGATTACGTTGTATTCTCCACCGCCTTCCCACGCACGGAAAGAACGTGCTGTACGGATTCTTCCTTCGCCCGGATCAAGACGAAGCATGATCTCACCAAGTGATACTGCATCAAACTTGCACTCTTCGGCAGGTCTTAAATTCATATTTACTTTCATGATATTTTCTCCCACTTTATGTATTATCTTGGGGACGTGCGCCACCGGCGCCCGTCCGAAGTTAAAATTTCAGCAGTTCCAAGAGTTTAAATTGCATTGCAATTTAAACTCCTCTAATTTCTTTTACAATAGCAGCTGCCTCAGCAACCATTTCCTTAATCTTATCGAACTCACCGTTCTTGATCATATCCTTCTTAACCATCCAGCTTCCGCCGCATGCAAGGATCTTATCAAATGCAAGATACTCTCTTACGTTCTCTGCGCTGATTCCGCCTGTAGGCATGAACTTAAGCATTGTATAGGGTGCAGAGACTGCCTTGATCATCTTAAGACCACCGGCAGGCTCTGCAGGGAAGAACTTAACTACGTCGAGCCCAAGCTCAAGTGCCTGCTCCATCTCAGTTGGTGTCTGAGTTCCTGGAGTTACAGGTATATTTTTCTCAATACAGTACTTAACAACCTTAGGATTAAGTCCGGGACTTACGATAAACTTAGCGCCGGCTGCAACAGCACGGTCAACCTGCTCTGTTGTAAGGACTGTTCCTGCACCAACAAGCATTTCAGGGAACTTCTCAGACATGATGCGGATAGATTCCTCTGCTGCATCTGTACGGAATGTAACTTCTGCTGCAGGAAGACCACCTTCCATAAGTGCCTTACCAAGTGCCTCAGCATCCTTAGCATCATCAAGGACTACAACAGGGATGATTCCGATTTTCTGGAACTGTTCAAGTACTGCGTTCATAATTTTTCTCCTTATAAAAACTTATCTTGACTGAAAGTTGTTTCATAACAGAAGTTTCATAATATGAAACCTGTTTTCATATAATGGTTTTGACAATTTTTATTATAGTATTTGAAAAACTTATGTCAATAACTTACCAGGTAGTAATTTTTACCGAATTTTGTAAACGCTTTCATACAAAAATCACAAATGAGATAAGAGGGTAAAGTAAGCTTCCGCAACAAAGCTCATAGAATGGGTCTGATAGCTTCCAATATTTCATTTCTGGTCTTTATCATATAATCTGCAAGCTTCAAAAGCCTGGTATCATCCATTCTTGAGACAGGGGCAGATATACTAAGAGCATATTCAGCGCTCTTACCCGGTGCTGACAGATCTGCCGCAACGCACCTTACTCCAAGCTGATTCTCTTCATCATCTATGGCATAGCCTTCTTCCCTTATTCTTGCAAGGGTATCCTCAAAATCCAGATAATCAGTGATAGTATTAGGGGTCAGCTTCTTGATATCGCTTTCTTTCCACATGCGTCTGACTTCATCAGGTGAAAAAGTAGCAGCCATAGCTTTGCCAACACCTGAGCAGTAAAGCGGGATACGACTGCCAATATGCGATACCATCTGTATGGTGTTAAAGCGGGCTTCCACCTTGTCGATATATATGGCTTCATTACCATCTCTTTTTACAAAATGAACGGTCTCGCCTGTAAGCTCCATAAGGCTCTTAAGATGCGGACGGACAAGACCTATTATGTCAAAGCGGCTCATAACCTTGCCTGACAATTCTACTATTTTCATTGTAAGAACATACTTGCCTTCCTCGGTCTGTCTTACATATCCCATGTACTGCAGAGATGTAAGTATCCTGTGAGCAGTACTTTTATTAAGTTCAAGTGCAGTTGCTATCTCCATAAGTCCTGAAGATTCTCTTTCCGCAAGGAACTCTACAACTCCGAACAGCCTGTCGGCTACCTGTATTGGATTCTTCTCTTCCATACGAAACATTCCTTCCCATATAAAAATTGCAGTAAAAAATGTAAATGCTTCCATACATTTTTTACCACACTTTAGATTTTTTCACAATCTGAAAATAAATTCCGTATTACAAAACTATCTTCTATGACCAACTACCTTATAATACTTTTGCTTCTCCTCATACATAACTTCATCCGCTTTTTTCAGCAGATCATTTATTTCAAAGCAATTATCCGCCCATACATATCCCAGTGAAAAGAACATGTTGACACCTGAATTTGCTGCTATCTTTTCTTCGTTTTCAAGCTGTCTTGCAATCTTTTTTAGGTGGGCTATCTTTTCATCAAACTCATCTTTACCAATACCCGGAACGATAACAACAAATTCGTCTCCGCCGATTCGAAATACATCTCTTCTAAGGAAAACTCTGGACAGCATGGATGCGATCTTGATGATCCTTGCATCGCCGGCATCGTGGCCCAGCTCATCATTGATCATCTTAAGTCCATTAACATCAGCATATGCTATTCCTACACAATCTTCTATTCCTTCAAGCTCGCATACTCGCAGATTGAAGGCATTTCTGTTATTAACATTAGTAAGCTGGTCATGGATTCCCATGAAGGTCAGTTTTTCAACAAGGCGTCTTGAATGAATCTCTGAGAAAAACGTGATTGCTGTAATTTCTACAAGATACTTGATGGTACAGATATTTTTTTCTTTATAATTATCAATGATAAGGTATCCTACTATGCTGTTATCTACATAGTAAGGCACCATAATCATGGATCTGATACCCTTTGTGCGCATGACCTTGTAAACAGGTTCATTTTTATCTGCCACATTATCGATATTTTCCACGATAAAGATATGATTTTCCCTGATCCAGGGTTCTATATACTGAATCCTCTCCATGATCACTTCTGGAGCATACTCTTCTTCGTCGAAGTTCTCATCCTTTTGCCACTCATATCTTATAAGAGGCTGCCCATGGAAAAATTCAAGGATATAGGTCTTTTCACATTTAAGACAATCACCCAGGAACCTTAAGGCTCTGTGTACATTGATATCAAAATCATCCTCCGAAGAGTGGATCATCTTTGCGATCTTAACGATCACACGGTCTGCCTCTGCAAAATCTTCATTTTCTATGAAATTGCTGTCAAAAACGAAAGAATCAAACAGGGCCATAGCACAGTATCCATTCTGGATAGATGGAAAGGTCATTACATCAAGCCATGAGCCACCACTATTGATATTTTCAAAGAATATAGACTTCTCCTTATGATAAGCAGCTTTACAAAGGTTTCTATAAACACTTATGCTAAGGCCGCCCATAACTTCCCTGTAGGATTTTCCCTTTATATCAATATCCTCATTATCTGTCATGGATAAGAATTCAGAATTGGCATAGATAAAGAAAGCCTCGCCATTGTCGTCATCTGCTTCGATGACTTTCATGATGGCGTAGCCATAGGGCATATCATCATACATATTAAAAGCATACTTATGATATAGCTCCTGTACCAGTCTTGATGATAGTCTCAGATTTTCATCAAATTCAGACACTTCTCTTTCCTTTCGAATCGAGACATTGTTCCTTTTCTAAAGATCATTCCTATATATTATCGGCCGAGACCAAAAATAAGTAAACACGAAGAAAATTTTTTTCAAAAAAGTGTGACGTATTAAATTACGGCTCCGTCTATATAGGTACAAGGGGTTAAAAAGACCTCAAAAACGAAATAATGAAACTGATATTTAAAAATTTATAAACAAATCAAGACGGAGGATAATTATGAAAAGATCATTAGTAAAAACCCTATCACTTGTAACTTGTGCAACAGTTCTTGCAGGCTGCGGAGGAAGCAGAGCAACCGGCAAAGGTGAAACATCATCACAATCTGATTTTTATCAAGGCTCAAATTCACAGATCAATACTGCTGCCCCTGTACCAAGTGCAACAACCAATGATGATCCGTGTGCAGATTATGAATGCGCTACATTTGAAACTGCAGGAGAATCTTGTGACGAAGCATACGATACTACTTATTCAGAACCTGACATCTCTATGAACACAGAAGAATATACTGCAGAAGATGAAAATGCTTTTACACAGGTTGCTGTAAGCCCTCTTTCAACTTTTGGAGCAGATGTAGATACAGCATCCTATACAAACTTCAGAAGAATGGTCAACAGCGGTTATACACTCGATTCCATCCCTCACGGATCCATCAGGGTTGAGGAAATGCTCAACTACTTTGATTATGACAGCTTAAACACTGTCGCTGTTAATCTTACACCTGAACAGGCGGAAGCCTTCAGCGTAACCTATGAAACCGGAATCTGCCCATGGAATACAGATAACGGACTTCTTGTCATGAACATCAAAGCCAATGAGTCTAAGGTAGAAAATAACGGAACAAACTTCGTATTCCTTATCGATACATCCGGTTCCATGTCTTATCCTGAAGAGGAAAAAATAGGTCTTGTAAAATCATCTTTTGAAGCCTTTCTCGAAACTCTTTCTGATGGTGATACTGTATCAGTTGTAACTTATTCAGGTACATCTGAAACGCTTATCGAAGGCTCAGCTGATAAGGGCAAAATAAAAGAAGCTCTTGCCGCAGCATATGACAGCTGCATCGGATATGGTGGATGCACTAATGGTTCTGGCGGAATCACAGCAGCTTATGAAATAGCCAACAAATACTTCATCGAAGGCGGCAACAACCGTGTTATCATCGCATCTGATGGAGATATGAACCTTGGACTTACAACAGCCACAGAACTTACAGATCTTATCACTCAGGAGAAAGAATCCGGAGTATACCTTACAGTTCTTGGATTTGGTACAGGTAACTATTCAGATACAAACATGGAAGCAATCGCAGATGCAGGTAACGGTAACTACTTCTATATCGACTGCCTTGAAGAAGCAAACAGAGTTCTTTGCGATAAGCTTGCAGAAACAACAATAACTGTAGCTAAAGACGTTAAATTCCAGGTAGAGTTCAATCCTAACCAGATCAGCGAATACAGACTTATCGGATATGAAAACAGAACAATGGCAGCTCAGGATTTTGAAGATGATACCAAGGACGGCGGCGAAGTTGGTGCAGGCCAGGATGTAACAGTTGTATACGAACTCGTGTTTGCAAACGGCGAAGGCGCTTCTTCAAACCTTAGATATCAGGACGGTGCCAAGACAACAGAAGCTGCAGATTCAGATGAACTCCTTGCTCTTTCCATTCGCTATAAAAAGCCTGAAGGCAAGAATTCAAGCGACGAAAAATCTGTTGAACTCAGTTTCGCTATAAGCCCATCAGCAGGTGATAACTCAGCATCCTTCAACTTTGCAGCAGCTGTAGTAGAAAGCGCACTTATAATATCAAATAGCTCAAATGCAGAAAATGCAAGTCTTGAAAATGCAACAGCCAGAGCAGGCTCATCAGCAGGAAGTGATCCTTATAAGACAGAATTTGTAACACTTCTTCAGAAGCTTCAATGATTGGTACATATAAATGCATCCATGCATTTCTGAACATGTACGAACTACTTCCTGTAGTTCCACTAAAAAGAGAGTAGGCCTTACGGTCTACTCTCTTTTGATCAGCTGATCTTAGCTGGTCTGTTAAGTTTTTTATTAGATGAAAAGAAATAATATATCAGGAACATTATCGATGTTACAGTCCACGTGATCGGGTATGAATAAACAACTGTAGTGATGTCATTCCTAAGTGGAAGTGCAAATGCTATCCAGACTACTCTTAATAAGCATACGCCAACAAGTGTCATGAACGTAGGAATTATGGCTTCACCCATACCTCTTAGTGCTCCGGAGCACATCTCAATACTTATATAAAGAATGTAATAAGGAACCATTGCACACATCATGACATCACCAAAATGAAGAACTCCTTCTTCTGTTGTGAAAAGAGATAACAAAGGTATCCTGAAGAAATACATAAATGCAGACAAGGCAATGGTAAAAAAGGCGGTTATAACAAAGCCCTGCCTTACTGATTGCCTTACTCTGTCATATTTACCTGCGCCGTAGTTCTGTCCTACAAAGGTTGTAACGGATATTCCCAAAGATCCTGTGATCATCCACAAAAGAACATCTATCTTGCCATAAGCTGCCCAGCCGGATACTGCATCTTTTCCGAATGAGTTTATAGCAGCCTGGATAACGAGATTAGATAAGGTATACATAGTTGACTGAAATCCAGCCGGAAGACCTATATGGAGAGTTTTTAAAAGAACTCCGTTATCAAAGGCAATCTTTGTAAGATTAAGTTTATAAGAAGCTTCAAGATGAGTAAGTATATACAGAATATAAAGCCCGCTTATGGTCTGGCACAGGATAGTTGCAACAGCTACTCCTGCAACTCCAAGGCCAAGTCCCAGCACCAGGATAACATCGAATACGATATTACAGAAGGTTGCAAGTATCAGAACAAGAAGAGGTCTTCTTGAATCTCCCACCGCTCTTAAAATGCCGGCTCCCATGTTGTACATGAGATTTGGGATCATTCCTATAAAGTAGATCCTAAGATATAGAATAGACATTTCAACAGTTTCAGACGGGGTCTTTAAGATATGAATTCCCCATGGAGCAAGCCAAAGTCCCAATATCATAAATATAGTGCCACCGGCAAGAGCAACTGCTACTGCATTATGAACAGCCTTGTTCACATCCTCATGCCTCTTGGCTCCATAATACTGGTCTATTATAACGGTTGCACCTGATGCAAGTCCTGTAAAAAAGCCCACAAAAAGATTAACGATCATTGAAGAAGATCCGCCTACAGCAGCAAGAGCTGTAGATCCCACAAATCTTCCCACAATGACTGCATCTACTGTGTTATATAATTGCTGAAAAAAAGTTCCAAATAAAAGGGGAAAGAAATATCTGAGCATTTCTTTCCATATCACGCCTTCTGTTATTGCATTATCTGATGTCTTTTTCATTACAGATTCCTCTTAAATAGCCTACAGGAATATAAATTAAATGACGTAGAATCAAAAGATAATTTTGTACCTACTTCATTATATTATTTTTAAACGTACGAGTATAGATTTTATGCCAAATCCGGCTTTAAATCAAGGTATGATCGGGTATTCACCGTAATTTGCATAGACGTTAAAATCTATCAAGTATCTGCCTTTCATCTGTCGCGAAGAAGTACGCTATCATAATTTTTATCATATTTTTATATTTTTTTGAGTTGAGGTATTTTTATAAGAGTGATATAATCAAAATAGAGTTAATATATTGTTTCTTTTTAGTATCAAGGAGATAGGAAATGAGTATGAATGTAGCAGGTGTTTCAAGCTACCATTCCAACACAGGGAAGTGGATGAAACAGCTTATTAGCGGCAAGAAGATCAATTCCGCCGCCGATGATGCTGCAGGCAGTGCTATAGCGTCCAGGCTTACAAGCCAGATAAATACAGCAAATGCCAGCGCATCTAATTATAAATCACAGATAACGAGGAATAATGTAGCTGATGGTGCCATGAGCGGTATGAATTCATACCTTGCTGATAAGACAACCAAAAGCGTACAAGCCGGTAACGACACCCTCTCAAGCGGTGATAAAGCAACGATCTATGATCACATGAATATCATGAATCAGGGAGTATCATCACTTGCGAGTACTACTTATAATGAACAGAATGTTCTTTCTGCTGATACTGTAGCAGCTGCTTCAGGTTCAGGATTTGACTTAAGTTCTATTGAAAGCGCTACTGACTCTTTATATTCAGCCATGGCAGCTAACGGAGCAGCAACCAATGCTGCTTCTCATGCAGCTAATATAGCTTCTATAACTGCCATAAACAGTGCAGCAGCCCTCAGCCGCACAGAAGATGCTGATATGGCTAAAGCTTCCGTAGGACTTAGCGCATCCAAGACTATGGATGATGTAAATAACGCAATGCTTAAAAAGCAGATGGAAGATCAGGAAGACGACAACAAGAAAATTCTTGGTGTCAGCTAATAAATCGCAACCCACTAAAAAGGACCAGACCTTGTGTCTGGTCCTTTTTGGCGTATGTAAAACAGTTTACTTGGCAGCCTTATTATGATAATATTTATTTTAGTGATTTAAAGCGTAACGTTTTAAAGCATTAAAACTATATTATTCAGGAGGAGGCCTCAAATGGCAGTAAAAGTTCTATTTCTAATCATCTTTTTCACCGTAATGATTCTGATAGGTGTTTCTACCAGAAAACACGCCCACAATGTTGAAGGTTTCGTTCTAGGGGGACGAACCGCTGGTCCATGGCTTACAGCTTTTGGATACGGAACATCTTATTTTTCTGCAGTAGTATTTGTTGGATATGCAGGACAGTTTGGTTATAAATACGGTATATCCGCTACCTGGGCAGGTATTGGTAATGCTATGATAGGTTCACTTCTTGCATGGCGCATCCTTGGAAGACGCACAAGAGTCATGACCAAGCACCTTGATTCAAGAACCATGCCCGACTTTTTTGGTAAGCGATTTGAAAGCAGGAGCCTCAGACTTGCTGCTGCTCTTATCTCTTTTACTTTCCTCATTCCTTATACATCCTCAGTATATAACGGTCTTTCAAGACTTTTCAGGATGGCCTTTGATATTCCTTATGGTGTATGCGTAATCGTAATGGCAGCCCTTACCTGCGTATATGTAATCCTCGGAGGCTACATGGCAACAGTAGTCAATGACTTCGTACAGGGTATCATCATGCTCTTTGGTATCAGCGCTGTTATCTTTGCAGTTCTCCACAACAACGGGGGATTTATTCAGGCGCTCACTACTCTCTCTGAGTATGATTCAGACCTTGCTGTTACAAGCGGCATGCACGGTGCCTTCACTTCCTTCTTTGGCCCCGATCCACTTAACCTTCTGGGCGTTGTGATCCTTACATCACTTGGAACATGGGGGCTTCCACAGATGGTCGGCAAATTCTACGCTATCCGTGATGAAAAGGCCATCAAGGCAGGAACTATCATTTCTACATTGTTTGCATTAGTTGTTGCCGGAGGTTCATACTTCCTCGGCGGCTTCGCAAGGCTCTACAGCGGCAATGCAGCAATCCTTAATCCGGACGGCTCTGTTGCATATGATGCAATCGTTCCTACAATGCTCTCAGGCCTTCCAAATATTCTGATCGGTATCGTAATAGTACTTGTACTCTCCGCTTCCATGTCTACACTTTCATCACTTGTACTTACATCAAGTTCTTCTGTAACCCTTGATCTCATAGCTCAGATCAATAAGAAGATGAATGAAAAGAAGCAGCTCATCACTATGAGAGCCCTTCTTGTAGTATTTATAGTCCTCTCTGTAATAATGGCCCTTAATCCTCCTACATTCATAGCTCAGCTCATGGGCTACTCCTGGGGCGCCCTTGCAGGTTCATTCCTTGCACCATTCCTTTATGGCCTGTATTGGAAAAAGACAACCAAGGCATCTGTATGGGCATGTTTTATATCAGGTGTAGGTATCACTCTTTCAAACATGGCCTTCCACTACATCGCTTCTCCTATCAATGCAGGCGCCATCACAATGGCGGCCGGTCTTGTGATCGTTCCTGTAGTGAGTCTTCTGACTCCTAAGATGGACAAAAAAACTGTTGATGCAATCTTCGATTGCTACAATGCAACAGTAACTGTTGAAAAGCGCTACAGCCTTGAAGAGGATGAGGTTGAAGACGAGGAAGAGGAAGAAAAAGAGAATGCTGTATAAATAGATTTTATTCAAAGAATATTGTATTCAGATAATATATCCTGACAGCAAACAATAGTTATTAAGTCATAAAACAGGTAATAGAAATCATAAACAAAGCCCTGCAATTGTATTTAATAGTACAATTACAGGGCTTCTTAATTCTATTTTGATTACTTAATTCAATTTTATTTTCTTCTTATTATTTGAGCTTTTGATCCTAAAGAACTATCCCTTAAAGTTACTTCCAAGCCAGATACGGCTGATAAGGTCGAGGACAAAGAGCGCTGTGACAGCAGTGAAGCATATCTTATGGATCTTATTTGTTCTAAACTTGTTCTGAAATTTTACAATTGCAGGGTGAATCTTGCAGATTGCTACCCAGATGAGAAGTCCGAACATAAGTCCTGGAACAAGGGCGATCCTACTATCAAAGTTCATGAAATAGCCTGTATAGTCCCACATGTAATTGCCCATTGTAGCCTCAAGTATGTAACTTGAAACAAGTTCAGACAAGGTAGCAATGATGCCACCGACTATAAATACATGTAAAGGCTTTTTGACTTTAAGCAGGGCAAATATTCCAAGTATTATGAAAAAGCCAATTCCGTAGATAGGAAGCCATGGTCCAAAGAGAACTCCTCTGTTAAGAAAGCCTCTTTTATGATATATCACATCGCACCATATGGATTCATATACCCATCCAAGGAAGCAGTACACCAGAAAACATTCAAAGTAATCACTGATCGCATTAATAAGCTTTTGTTTATTATCTTTTTCCGTTAAAACAATTTCCATTCTCCTATAAAACTCCCCTCTTCATATTATTGTAATAACAGGAAATTTGTCGGAATTCCCTATTGTAAAAAAGCAAAGTGGCCAGATCTGACCACTTTGCTCATAGTCTTTACTTAATATCTGCTCTCTTTAGTAATACAATAGTTTCTATTGATCTGGTATGACAGAACATATCTACAAGAACGCAGTCCGTAACTCTGTATCCGTTCTTGGTAAATATTCCAAGGTCTCTTGCAAGTGAGTCAGGACCACAGGAGATATACACTACCTTCTTAGGATAAAGGATAAAGAGTGAATTAAGGAACTCTTCTGTAGCACCGCTTCTTGGCGGATCCATAAATACTACGTCTGCCTTGTCTCCGGAATCAGCCATCTGCTGCATGAATCTTGTAGCATCATTTTTATAAAATGTTACATTCTTGATTCCATTATTCTTGGCATTCCAGATAGCATCCTTAACTGCATCTGCATTGATCTCAACACTTGTAACATGCTTAACGTGAGGACTTGCGATAATACCGATAGTACCAACACCGCTATAGCAGTCAAGAGCTTCTTCGCTTCCATCAAGGTGAGCAAGCTCTATAGCTTTTGAATACATTTTCTCAGTCTGAACAGGATTAACCTGATAGAATGACTTTGGAGAAATCTTAAACTCCATACCACAGACTGTATCTGTAATATAGCCCTTACCATAAAGGACCTTCTCCTGGTCTCCAAGGATCATGCTGGTATGCTTATCATTAACATTAAGTACAATAGTTGTGATCTCAGGATGTGCCTTTAAAAGGGCCTTCACAAAGTTATTCTTGGAAGGAAGTATAGGGCTTGTAAGAACCAGTATTACCATTATCTGGCCGCTGTTTCTTCCAACTCTTATAAGTACATGACGAAGGAGGCCCTGGCCATAGTCTTCATCATAAGTTTTGATCTTAAAGGAACGGAGCATTCCTCTTATTGTGGCGATGATATCATCAGCCTTCTTGTCTTCAAGCAGGCACGCATCCACAGGTACAACCTTGTGGGAACCTTCCTGATAAATACCTGAAAGAGGATTACCTTTTCTATCATGAGTAAATACAGCATGGACCTTGCATCTGTAATGATCAGGATCTTCCATGCCTATAAAATCTCCAACCTCGCAGTACTTGCCAATAAGGCCCTCAAGTCTGTCGCGCTTAACCTTAAGCTGCTGCTTATATGGCATATCAATAAACTGACAGCCGCCGCACTTAGACGAAACCTTGCACCTGGACTTAGCTGCTTTGGTATCATCCTTTTTTGCTTTAGCATCGCTTCTAACAGCCTTAGTATTTGGCTTTCCAGATTTCAAGCCTGCCTTAGCGCTATTTTTTACAGACTTAGTGCCAGTCTTAGCACTGTTCTTTACAGACTTAGTACCAGTCTTATCTGACTTAGCACTATTCTTTACAGCCTTAACACTGCCATCAGATTTCTTATGAACCTTTGAAGCTCCCGGATTACCGGTCTTCTTATTCATCATCATCTAAATCCTCTGCCTCATCCATGAGCGCACGCTTTGTAACTGCTCTTCTTTCTGTATCTCCAGTTATATCTTTGAACTTAAGACCCTGGATATTCTTAACAAGGCCATAAGCTTTCTCAACTTCGCTTCTATTGATCTTAACGAAGCAATTGATACGATCGCTTCCTTTTCTGGAAAAAAGTCTCTGCCATAATGACTGTTTCTGCCAGTCTATGTAGTAAGAAATTCTGTTCTTTAAGAATATTCTCTCAAGCTCTTTTTTGTCTCTCTGAGATAAAATGTTGCAAAAAACAATTTCGTTGTCAAAGTTCTGAGACTCATGTAATATGCTGGACATTATGCCTTCTCCTTAATGATAATATATTAATACAAAGGTGTATTTTACTTAAAGATCTTAAATTTTCCAATATGCATTTTTACGAAATTTACATCGCTTCATACATATATCTTACACGAAGTATACGTCTGATTGACTCATCAAGTCTATCTTCTGTGATCACTCCTGTGCTAAGAGCTTCCATGATACCATTGTATGCTTCCTGGAAATCTTCAGGCATATAGATCATGTCTGCTCCGGCAATAATAGCCGCAACAGCAGCCTGACCTGAAGAATATGATCCTGTGATTGCCGGTACATTCATAGCATCTGTAATAACTATACCGTTATATCCAAGCGCGCCTCTTAAAGTATCAGTTATAGCGCCGCCCGAAAGGCTGCAAGGTATTCCGTCACCCGAAATAGCAGGACATGCTACGTTACTTACCATGATCGCATCTACACCTGAATCTATAGCATACTGAAATGGAATAAATGCGCCTGCCTGCAGTTCTTCCATAGACAGATCTACCGTTTGAAGACCTGCTGAAGGGTCTGTAACTGCAACCGGGAAAGAAGTAACGCACGCGCTTACACCCTTTGTCTCAAGTGATGTTACATATGCAGATGCCATCTGAGCTGTAAGATTAGCATCTGTTCCGAAAGAATTTTCCGAGTCTGTAAGTCCAAGGTTTGGAGCCAGATTCAGATTAAAACCGTAATTGATAAGATAGGATCCGAGCGCTTCTGCATTAGCCACGGCATCATCACTTCCTTCAATCTGCGAAGGAGCTTTAGTTGTTGTAATCCCAAGGCTTGTAGCTGCTACGCTTCTGCTTCCACCCTCTTCTGATACAGCAAGAAGCAGAGGAAATCTACTCATCTGAGATGTTGTAGCAAGCATTTCTTTGATCTGATCATCGCTCTTTATATTATTAGACGAATATACGATTCCGCCTACTGTATACTGTTCAAGTGCTGCCTGTGTACTGCTTCCGGCCTTTACTGCACTGTCAACTCCGGTAAGTTGTTCAGGTGTTACGAAAAAAATATATGCTGCCTTTTCTTCCAAAGTCATGTCCAGAAGTGTTCCGTCTATCCTGTTATTAACCATTTCTTCTGTTTCAGAAGCAAGCGGTACTTCTTCATCATCAGGAGTAATTATTGCTATTTCTTCATTTTCAGAACTTTCTGATGCTGCGATAGTTGCTTCTTTTTCATTCTGATGGTTAATTACTGCTGCCGAAACCTTTTTTATTCCCCATACAAGCCCAGCTATAGTGACTGAAAACAAAACAACTACTATTAAATAAGCTATAAATTGGGACCTGCGGCGACGGCGGCGACGACTTTCTCTTTTTTGTTGCTTAGACTTTTCCTGAACATTACCCTGTTCAAAATCCTGAGTTTCATCAATTACTGCATTATTATTTTCTTCCCTCATATCTTTTTTCCCTCCCTAACCGAAAATAAGAACATATTGAAAATGAAAAAAATAGTAATGACAATACTTAAAAATATTTTAACACAAAAAGCGCAAAAAAAGAACGGCGACCTTTTATCTTCAAGCCACCGTTCTTCATTCTGTTGAAACTTTATTACTAATTTCTACGTTATTAAACTGCGTTGGTTCTTCACATCCCAAGGGACTGTTCCTCCGTTTTCTCAACCTGCTTTTTCCATTCACTTGTGCTTTTAAAAGCTGTGGTGGTCAAGATAGAGATATTGATCGTCGCCACTAATCATGTACTAAAGCCGTTGTAATCATATGACACTAATTCTTAATCATAAATCAAATTTTAATTGTCTGGTGGTCCGTACCTTCCTTTCCAGCAGTTATAGTAAAGTACTTATGTCTTTGGAGTATACCTACCTTTCTTTCGGTCCCCCGAAGTATTTTTCTTCCTTAATTCGTTTGGATTGATTATAGTATACTAAAACGTTTTCAATTTGTCAAGTCAATTTGCTTATTTTTTATTTGTATTCTGTTTATTAATCGTTATATAATTCTTATTTCTGCATATTGTTTTAATTTTATATTATTTTCTGACTATTATAATCATATTTTTTCATCTTCGTTTCCTCAAGAATTATGGTAATTTCAAAAATCCGGATTCATTTAATTCAGCTTCTCAAAAAGGAAACCCAAAATCATATATCTTCAAATGCACTAAAAAAGCCATGACACATAGCTTTTGAAAAACTAAATGTCATGACTTAAATTTTCAGATTTATACGAAAATAGAGAAATCAGATAAGAGGATATTTGTCTGTAAGAGACTTAACGATTGCCTTAGCTTCTTCGATTCCTGCTTCTTTTTTCTTGATAACAGTAGCGATAGCTTCAGCGATCTTATCCATATCTTCTGTGTTCATGCCTCTTGTTGTAACAGCAGGAGTTCCAAGACGGATACCACTTGTTACAAATGGAGACTGCTTCTCGTTAGGAATTGTATTCTTGTTAGCTGTGATATGAGCTTCGTCAAGCCATGCCTCAACCTCTTTGCCAGTAAGATCATAGTTAGTAAGATCTATGAGCATAAGGTGGTTGTCAGTTCCGCCTGATACGATCTTGATATCTCTCTTCATAAGGCCTTCGCTGAGAGCCTTTGCATTATCGATAACGCCCTGCTGGTATACCTTGAAAGAAGGATCAAGAGCTTCCTTGAAGCAGATTGCCTTAGCTGCGATAACGTGTTCAAGAGGGCCGCCCTGAATTCCTGGGAATACAGCTTTGTTAAACTTGAACTTGTCCTGAGCAGCCTGATTCCACATGATCATACCGCCTCTTGGTCCTCTAAGCGTCTTGTGAGTTGTTGTAGTTACAACGTCAGCATATGGGAATGGGCTTGGATGAAGTCCTGCTGCCACAAGTCCTGCAATGTGAGCGATATCTACCATAAGAATAGCGCCGCATGCATCTGCTGCTTCTCTGAATTTCTTGAAGTCAATTGTTCTGCAATATGCAGAAGCTCCTGCAATGATAAGCTTTGGCTTATGCTCCATTGCAAGTCTCTTCATCTCGTCATAATCAAGAAATCCGTTTTCATCAACACCATAAGGGATGACATTGAAATATGTTCCGGAGATGTTAGCAGAGCTACCATGTGAAAGGTGTCCGCCCTGATTGAGATTCATTCCCATGATAGTATCGCCGGGCTGAAGGAGTGCAAACTGCACTGCAAGGTTAGCCTGAGCACCTGAATGAGGCTGAACATTAACGTAATCGCAGTTGAAGAGCTTTTTGGCACGCTCTCTTGCGAGGTTTTCAACGCGGTCTACTACGTAGCATCCGCCATAATATCTTTTTCCAGGAAGACCTTCTGCATACTTGTTAGTAAGCGGGCTTCCCATAGCTGCCATAACAGCCTTACTGGTCCAGTTCTCGGAAGCGATCAGCTCTATGTGATCGTTCTGGCGCTGCATTTCATCCTCAATTGCCTGAGCTATTTCAGGGTCGAACTTTTTGACTTCATCCAATGAATACATTTTTTCTCTCCTACACTCTCTTTTACAATATCTACCGACTTGAACGGTTTTCTACTGGTTTTTTAGCATCACTTGGCATATCATAGCATATAGATAAATCAAATTCTATATGACAAAAATAATATTTTGAACAAATATTCAAAAATATTTAGATTAATTTTGTAATGGGTTTATTATATAAATATTATGCGCATTACAAGGAGGTATTAAAAAATGTTTTATGTTATTGTCAATCCCGGATCAGGATCGGGAAGGGGATATTATACTTGGAAGAAACTTGAAGAAGGTTTTGTTGTTGCTAGTCTCAAATATCAGGTTGCTACCACAAAGAAGGCTGGAGATGCCAAGAGACTTGCAACTTCTTTAATAGAAAAGCACTCTGGCGATGAAGGTCCTATAAAGCTCATTGTCATCGGCGGCGATGGTACTATGAATGAAGTTATTAACGGTATCACTGATTTTGATAAAATCGTTCTTGGATATATCCCGGGCGGATCTGCCGGAGACCTGGCTCTTGGCCTTGGCATCAATGTAGGCACCGACGAGCTTATAAAAAGGATCACAGAAGGAAAAGTTCTTCGTTCAACTGATATAGGTAAGATCGAATACAAACATGTATCATCAACATATTCAAGACTCCATGATGAAAAAATAGAGACAACCAGATACTTTGATGTAAGTGCAGGAATCGGCTTTGATGCTGCAGTATGCGAAGAGGCACTTTCTTCCAGGCTCAAGAAAGTGCTTAATGCAGTAAAGCTCGGTAAACTTACATATCTTTTTATAGCTCTTCATCAGATATTCTCTATAGAAAAAAATGCCATGGACATCACTACCAAGGAAGGTGAACACCTCCATCTTGATAAGGCTATCTTTGCTGCTGCAATGATTCATCCTTATGAAGGCGGCGGCTTTATGTTCGGTCCTAATGCAGACTATACTGATGGTATATTCGACATCTGTGTTGCAGGTGATATGTCTGTCCCTTCTATATTAAGAGCTCTTCCTTCTGCCAAAAAAGGCAAGCATTTTAAATACAAGGGACTTCATGAACTTAAAAGCAGTGAAATCCACATTAAGACCGAAAAACCTTTGTGGGTTCATACCGATGGAGAAGTTTCCATAAAATCTGACGATATTTTAATATATAATTCAGGTTTTAAGCTTAAGCTTATTGTGTAAGTGTCCGATATTCATTTGGGAGTTCGATTTTTTACACTTTTTGTAATAATTCACCATTTTTTAGCGAAATATCGATATTTTTTCGGTTGGTTTCATCTTGCAGATATGTTAATGTGCGAGTATAGTATTATTTGTAACTTCGGACATCTTGCCATTTAACATTTTTAAGAGAAGGAAAAAACATGCAAAATTTCATGAAAGCAGATAGCTTCAGCAAGCCTTTTACGGCCGCAAGAGTGAAGGAATCTATATTGATGGCGATTCCCACTGCTATATATGCTGTAATATATCTGGTATGGTTCAACTACATAGAGACACGTAGAGTTATTCACTTTACAGAAATGCACACACGAATTGACGATATGATTCCATTTTGCGAAGTATTCGTAATTCCGTATATCCTTTGGTTTTTCTTTATCGCCTTTTGTACCGCATTTCCGTTATTAAAATTTGAAAAGGAAGACTATTGGAGATTTATGATATTCCTCGGAACAGGAATGACACTTTTCCTTATCATCTCCACTATATTCCCGACAGTTCAGTACCTTAGACCAAGTCAGTTTGAACGTGATAATATTTTTACAAGGCTTGTGGCTATGTTTTACAAATACGATACACCTACAAACGTATTCCCAAGCATGCACGTATATAATGCAATAGGCGGTGCATTCAGCATCTCCTACAGCAAGAGATTCAGCAAAGGCTGGAAGATAAACTCTCATGTGATCGCTGTATCCATAGTTCTTTCAACCATGTTCATCAAGCAGCATTCTGTAACAGATGTTGTGAGCGGAATCGCACTTGCGCTGGTTATGTATTATATAGTTTATCGCTCAGATATTGTATTGAACTTCCTTAGAAAGATCCATTTTATCGATCCTCTCGAAGAGGAAGGCGAGGTGGCTACTCAGGAAATCAGACTTTAATAATACTCAAATAAAAAAGCTCTCTGCACACTTGTGCGGAGAGCTTTTTTGATAATGGTTTCTGTATTTTTTTAGTATATTATTATCTAAGTCTTTCTGTCTCAAATCTGGCAACTTTTTCAAGACAGTTTCTAAGATCTGAAAGTCTGTCATACACATCACCAGGCGCAACTTCCACATCGATTGCCATGGCCATAATGTCAATCATGTCATCAGTGACAACAGGTCTTATTCTCTCAAGGATCTGAATCCTTGCCTTTGCTGAATCGCTATCAAGAAAGGCAACAACATTAGGATCAAGATTGAGCTCATCAGCCTCATCTTCTATTGTCTTATTCATGTAATCGTTATTTGAATAAGCTGAACTTGACGCTTGATGTTCCGGCACTTTTTGAATATTGATAACAGGTTCAACCTTTTTTTCAGGTCTAACCACAAATGAATCTCTTACTGTCTCAATGCCGCTCTTATTTTCAGCCTTATTCTCGGGCTTATTTTCCTGCTTATTTTCAGGCTTATACAAAGATCCTTCTGAGGCTTGCTGGGCAGGTTTAATGCCAAGTGGATTTAATGATCCATTACCTGCAAGGGTAGCCGGATCAACTTTCTCGAATCTCATCTGCTGCTTAACATCGGGATATTGGGCCCTGTCTACAGGGCTTGTAAACATAGAAAGTGGTCTTGCATATACTTTGAAATCACCGTAAAGAGCCTGATATATAACAAGTTCTTCTCTTGTCTCAGAATGAATCGCTATTGTAAGAACCTGATAAAGATTCCCCTTAAAATGTCTGTAGATCTGTTGTGGCATGGGTCTTTCCATACTTTAGTCCTCCTTGGTTTATAATTCCTGAATCTATTATAAATATTTGATCTCTCAAAAATTCGAATCAAAAAACATCCTACACTTATGTTGTATTATGCTGATTTTGGCTTAGATGAACACTTAACGATTATCATCTCTACGCTAATTACATCATCGAGTTTACCACTCTTATAGGCTTCGTCATTTTCAACGCAAAGTTCCAGGCACTTTTTAAGCTGCGCCGTAGTATAAGATCTTGCCCAGTTTATATACTTGCCTACAATAAATGGAGCAAGATGAACAGCTGATGCTATAGCTCCTTTATCCTTGTGATTGTCAGCCATTTCTTTGACCTGAAGCATTATATTGAACTGTCTGAAGATAAGCGCCAGTATCTTCTGAGGCGGCTCTCGAAGTGCCAGAAGATCATAATACAGATCCATAGCCTTCTTCTGGTTGTGTTCAACGATTGCATCCGTCATAGCAAATATCTGATTGGAAAGCCAGTTCGCACATACAGCGTCAACATCCGCCATCGTAACTGTATCTCTTCCATCACAAAAGCAGATGATCTTCTCAAGCTCATTGGCAGCATTGGACATATCTGTTCCAACTCTTTCAAAGAAAAAATTGAGCGTACTCTCTGCTACATTAAATCCATTATTCTTAAGTCTTCTGGCCGCCCACATTCTTAGATCGCCAATGTCTGGCGTATCGCACTCGATCGTGATCCCACCAGCATTTGCAGCCTTATACATATCTTTACGCTTATCAACGCTGCTTTCTACTATAAGAAAATAGGCTGTTTCTGAAGGCGACTTCAGGTACTCGGCAAGTTCCGGACATCCGTTTTTACAAAGGCCTGACTCTTCTATTACAATGACACGTCTTGGGGCAAAAAAGGGCATTGTTTCAGCCATATCTATTACTTCAGCAACGTTTATATCTTTACCCTCGAACCTGGACATATTCATTGCATCGCCGCTTCCAAGAAGAGCTTTTTTGAGTTCATCCCTGACCTGATTACGAAGATATGCCTCTTCACCATATACAAGATAGCAGTGTTTAAAGTTTTCTCCCTTGATATCCTGTACTATCTCATTATGTTTAGCTTTGAATTCTGATGTCTTAGCCGGCATCTATGCCTCCTATTGGTCCTTCAGATTTGGCCGCAGGGGCCAGGAGAATATACCAATCTCCTCTGACCTTACTATCTTACCACAATCCTAGTGTGCTGGCTCGCTCATCTTTAATCAAATCAAAAATAAGCCGATGCAATCCATTTTCATGTTTATTGTGGTAAAAACACTGACAGTTTACTATAGTCTCCATCACAATCAACTGTAACTGCACCTGTCTCATAAGTAATGTAATAATCTGATTCCACGTTTTCAAGTCTTTCAAGCACCTCATCATGAGGATGGCCGTACATATTGTTCCTGCCGGCAGATATAACAGCGCATGCAGGGTTAAGTAAGTCCAAGAACCTCTCATCAGTTGTATACCTTGAACCATGATGAGGAACTTTTAAAAGTGTAATGTTTGAATAAGTATTCTGGTTCTGTTCCAAATACTCATTAAGACTGCTTAATCCCTCCTCTTCAACGTCTCCTGTAAGAAGGCTTTTAAAGTCTCCATATCTGATAAAAAGGATAGTAGAATGGGCATTAGCCCCTTCTGTCTTAAGCCCTTCTACAGGCCCAAGACATTCTATACTAATATCATTATTTCCAGTACTAAGGGTATCTCCCCTTTTTATATAAGAAACAGGAACTCCTGCATTTAATGCAGCTTCTTCAAGCTCTTTATAACTGTCTTCTCTACTATCTTCAGAACAATCAGGAAGGATCAGATTCCCTATCTGTATTCCGCCATTAGGCATCGCCTCAAGCAGCTCCATTACGCCTGAAATATGATCCTTATCTTCATGAGTTATTATACAGGCATCTATATAGCCTATGCCTTCGTATTTAAGGTATGGAGTCAGTATATATTGGCCAACACTGTTCTTGGAGGTGCTGCCGCCATCCACAAGGAAAGTCATGTCACCTGCCTCTATCACTATTCCATCTCCCTGGCCTACATGAAGGAAAGCCATACGAAGATCAGGGCGTATGCGAATAGAGAGTATTACAACCGCAATTATAGGTATAATATATATAGGTATTAAATATTTACATTCTACAATGCCTGCTTTTATACGCAATTTATCTCTTATAGCTGTGTTATCTTCTTTAGCTATGACATCTTCTTTGGCAACAATATCACATTCATTATCTCTTATGTGATATTTTCCATTTATATACTTATGCAATAATACAAATACTATAAGTAATATATAATACACTACTACCTGCCAAGTATCTGCATGTCCTGAATACCATGTATTCCATGGAAGAAACCTGCTACCAATGCATATATTTTTATACATTGTAAGTATCACGTGGCACAACAAGCCGGGGATAAGGGTTAATTCTATCATCACACTTCCGCTTATAAGGACTATAATTCCAAGTCCAAGTAATATAGTCATAAACGGAAGTACCAGAATATTAAGAAACACCGAATATACCGGAAATGTATAATAAGTGTTCATCTGCACAGGAAGGCATACTGATGATACCGAAAGCGAAGCTTTGACTATGGAAAATGCGCTTTCTGTAACTTTCTCCCTGGCAATAGCCAGATAATCCCCAAGCTCCAACTTCTTGCCATCCCTTATCAGCTTATCCATTCTCTTTTTATACTCTGTCGTACGCCCCACTTGCATAGTTGGAAGCACAAGCCCTATTCCTATCACCGCTCCAAAGCTCATTAAAAATCCGCTGTGATATATGTAAAGCGGCTGCTCTATTATAAGGAGCATAGCGGCTACAGCTATACCTGTAAGCATATCGTAAGATCTTCCTATGACTGTTGCGATCATATGAAGGCTGAACATGATTATAGCTCTTATGGCAGATGTTCCCATCCCGCACATAACTCCATATGACAACATCAAAGATATAGCTACGACAGATGCCGGGATTATCGGGATTCTGCACTTTCTTAAAAGCTTATATAACCCCATTCCAAGAATCGAGATATGAAGACCTGATATACTTAAGATATGTATTATTCCTGCACCCTGATACAGTCCTTTTATTTCCTCGTCCATAGAAGTTCTGTCACCAAGGAGCATGGCTTTCATAACTGAAGCATCCTCTTCATTAAAAGTCTGGTCTAAAATACCGGACAGGTACATCCTGATCCTGTACAGACTTTCTTTAAAGGAATTCGCATTAAGATCACGATATTGCACGCTTCCATCTCTTACCTGATATTCAATTTTTAAAATCTTATAATACTTGCGACTGTCGAATTCACCGGGATTACTTGCCCTGTTAAAAGCATAGTACTCTCCCTGTACATCAACCTGTTCACCTATTTGTGGAATAGTTTCGAAATTGCTCTGATACGAAGACGAAAGATATACTTTTACTATAGTATCATCTTTCCCTGAATCTTTGATATATAGAACTTGTACCTGATTTCCATCGAAATCGGTTCCGGTCTCTTTAGATGTGACCTTACCCGATACAGTGATAACTTCCCCGTTCTCTTTGCCCGGATCAGAATAGTCCGGTGGATAGAACAAAAGGAATACAAAAACAGCCGCCACAAATGCCGATGCTATAAGGCATAGTGGACGTTTAAACATATTTACTCCTAATTTGTAACTATTATTTCTTTTACTCTATATTGATCTCCAGATTTCTTTCAAATGTTCCGGAAAGACTAACGCTGTCCATAAATTTGACATCCTTGTTTCCGTCAACTGTGATCTGAACTTTATTAACTTCATTAAAATCTGTAAGTGTATTAACTATTGAATATATAGCTGTCTGAGCTGTAACAGTATATGGTTCAGTAGTAAATGCCGAATTAAGATCTACGTAGCAGATTCCGTCCCTTACAGTGATGGAATTGATAGTAGTCTCTGGATTGATGGTAGGATAAACTTCATCCGTATTAGGACCAGCAATAAGCTGCTCCAGCGCGATCTTCTCCATGGAAATATTACTGTTAAATACAACTGTACGATATACCTTTACAAGGCCGTCGCCTTCTTCATTGGTAAAATAAAGTGTAAGTGTAACTTTTTCATATGTATTGATCTCATTACCGGCATTATAGATGAAGGTATCCTCTGTCATACCACCGACTACAGTTCCGGAAGCATCAGTCAGAGGGCTGCCGTTAACCTGAAATGTAACTGTCTTAACAGCATCGATCTGTGTCAAAGTGCGCACCATTGCAGCTCTGTCAAGAATCTCAGTAACATGCTCAACAGAATTATAGGACTCATCAAAATTCAAAATAAGGCTATCATCTGTCAGACTGTAATCTATGAGCGCAATTCTTCCTGCAAGAGGTGCTTCATAAGAAAAAGTATCAGGATTCTTGGAAAGCTGCCCTATAAGCTCAGCAATAACAGCATCAGTATCTTCTATGTCTGATTTAAGAGTATAGTCATCTGCTATTATGCCTGTCTCTGCAGAGTTAACATAGTATATTTTAACCTCATTAGCATCATCACTATCAGATTTCCCGATAACGCCTGAATTACCAGCACATGCAGACAAAGACATACAAATGGTAATAAAAAGAGCAGATATACCCTTTTTTCCAAAACCGTACTTTATTCTATTTTTCAGAGAAAAGATAAAGCTATTCATTCTAACTCTGTTTCTCCCTATATAATCACTTTGACCCAAATTCATCTCAAAATATATCTATAATCTCTTAAGTGAAATATTTTAAGCTGAAATATTTATGTTTATTTCGATCACTTAGCATAGCTAAGAGGTATAGTAACAGTAAATGTCGTTCCCTCACCAAGTACGCTATCTACATCGATAGATCCGCGATGCATTAGTATTGCACTCTTGGTAATTGAAAGACCAAGTCCCGTTCCACCGATTTCTCTTGATCTTGACTTATCTACTCTATAGAACCTGTTAAATATAAGATCCGTAGAATCTTCCGGAATACCAACACCGGAATCGGAAATTGTTATTGTAAAGAACTGATGATCTGCATCAAGTATAACTTTAACCCAACCCTGTTCTTTATTGTACTTGATAGCATTCTCAACAATATTCATTATTGCAAGTGAAAGCTTAACTTCATCGATCTCTGCTGTAACAGGGCGCCTTGAATCAAATGTAAGCTCTATATTATTCTTTCTTGCAATAGGACGAAGCCTCTTCAAAATGATCTCTGTCATCTCATTGACATCAACGGTTGAGATATTAAGCTGCGCCGCAGTCTTATCCATCTTAACAAGTGACAGAAGGTCATCTATTATCGTAGCTTCTCTGTCAACTTCCTTACTTATATCCTGCATGAAATCCTGATACATCTCTATAGGTGCATCCGGCTGAGCTACAAGTGTATCTGCCAGAACCTTCATAGAGGTAATTGGTGTCTTAAGCTCATGCGATACGTTTGAAACAAATTCCTGACGAGACTCATCCAAAGTCTTCATCCTGCTCTGAAGCTGGTTAAAAGCCGTAACGATGTGCTCTGTCTCCAGATAATCAGGAACAGAGATATCCTCATTGGTAAATCCAGCCTTAATATCATTGATCGCATTTGTGATCCTGTCGAAGGGTTTAAGCAGAATATTAGCCGCAAACAAAGAAAACATAAATATGATTATGATTATTATGAGTTCTATGGAGCTTGCATTCTGGTTAAGAATATCAAGTGTAGTACTTATGTTATCAGTAGAAACACTCGTAAGAATTACACCTACAACCTCCTCAACCTCTACTTCATTGCCGGATTCATCTTCTGTGATCCTGGCCTGGGTGATAGGCGTAGTGATCTCAATATAACCATTATTAGCATCATAAACAGATGTTGTACCGTTATCGCCTTGTTTAAGGCACTTTACAACTTCTTCAGAAATAATGGTCTTTTTCTCACTGATTCCGTAAGTATCCTTGATAATTTTAAGATTGTCATCGATGATCATGACACGGCCATCATAAAGATTGGCAAGCATATCAAGCTCAGCGCCGACAATTTCAGAAGAGGTATCCTGCAAGTATCCATAGGTGATCAGATGATCAGCCAGGATACGTGCCTGTGTCTGGGCCTCTGTTGTACGAACTGCAACTGCACGCCCTTCATACGTTTCGATGATCGCAAAATGAACGACCTGACAAGATATAAAACCAGTCACAAAGATAAGTATAAAGATACGTGCACGCAGACTTCTGAATATATTGACTATCTTTAATTTATGTATTATTTCACTAAAAACTGATTTAAGGTTCATACTGGATCATGCCTGAAAATAATATCCTGAGCCCCATTTTGTTCTTACATATCTAGGCTCACTTGGATTAGACTCAAGCTTCTCACGAAGTCTTCTTACATGAACGTCAACAGTTCTTACATCACCAGGGTACTCATCTCCCCAGATATCTGTAAGAAGTTCATCACGAGAAAATACCTTTCCTGAATGTGCTGCAAGAAGTTCAAGAACTTCAAACTCGCGGCTTGTAAGGCTTATCTCCTTATCTCTTACAAATACTCTTCTGTATTCCTTGTTGATCTTAAGATCACCAAATATCATCTCAGACATTGATTCTACAGAAGCAGAACGGCGGATGATCGCTTTGATCCTTGCCTTTACTTCCAGTATATTAAATGGTTTTGTGATATAGTCATCAGCACCGTATTCAAGTCCAAGGATCTTGTCCATATCATCGCCCTTAGCTGTAAGCATGATAACAGGAACATTACTGAACTCTCTTATCGCCTGACATACATCAAATCCTGAAAGCTCCGGAAGCATTACATCCAGAAGAATGATATCGTATTTGTTGGCCCTTGCCAGTTCCAAAGCCTCTGCACCGTCATAAGCGCAGTCAACTTCCATGTCATCCTGTTCCAAACTAAACTTAAGTCCCTTTACTATTGACTTTTCATCATCTACAACGAGTGCTTTACGTGACATATTGTCCCCACTTTCTATACTGTTATTCTGTCTTTGATCTGTTCAAAAACTTTATCTTTAATTCCACTGACCTTCATAATATCTTCAATACAACTAAAAGGTCCGTTTTGTTCACGATATGTTATGATGGCATCAGCTCTTGACTCTCCAATACCACTCAAACTGCAAAGTTCTTCTTTGGTGGCAGTGTTTATATTAACTAAAGAATTGCCACTATCAGCTTTATTGTCAGATTCATTCGATACGGTTTTATTAGTATCAACAGCCTCGCCTTCAGAAGTTACAACAAAATGATCACCTGAGTCTTCATTTGCAGAAGTACCTGTAGAATCAGCCTTGTCATCAAACTCTTTAAGCTGACGCGTTTCATCTACTGTTGGTATCTGAATCTTCATGCCATCAGAAACTGTCATTGCAAGATTAAGGTACTCTCTGTCAGCTTCATCACTGAATCCGCCTGCTGCCTCAACAGCATCTGCAATCCTTGAACCTGATGAAAGCTCGTATACACCGCTGTTATTAACAGCTCCGCATACGTACACAACGACAACTGATTCGCAGATATCCACGTCTGTAGCACTAACGTCCTGACAGCTACTATCTGCCTGCGCCTCAGAATCTGCCACTGATGCAGGATCATCTTTGCTTCCAGCTTCAACATTACTGCCCTCAGCAGATGATTCCTTACTTTGTAAAACCTGATAATCATTTGATCTGCAACCGCAAACGAGCGTGGTTACAACTAATAAGACCAGAAAAAATCCGGCTTTTGATCTAACTAACTGCATGTTCCTCCCTTAAGAGGATCCCGCCATGCATACATACTATATTTTATTTCAAAAACAAAGACCTTGCAAGTCCTTTTGAGCTTGCAAGGTCACTATTTATCGCAAAATTATTATCAATAAAATATATGGCACTTCTATTATTCCGTCATTCCTTCATCATAATACTCTTCTGCCTGAGTCCAGGTCACATCACCGGTAAAATCTATCGGAGCCTCTTCTACTATCTGTTCACTGCCTGATACCTGAGTTTTGACCCTGCTGGAAACATTTCTGAGTGTTTCATTAGGATCAGCACCTTCCCAGATCTCTTCGAATGAGATCTCAAGCTGCATCCAGAAATTAGAAGTTGCGATCATCTTCGGCATAGGAACAGATCCTTCGTAAGCTTCCATAAATCCGGTAAGTCCTGCTTCTTTGTGCTGAACATTTCTATTAGCTGAAACCTTGCCTGTCATCTCATACAGGTTATCATCATATCTGCCGCACAGATATTCTGCAGCTTCATTAGCTTCCTTGGAATGCTCTGAGTAGCCATTAACTACTATACATCTAGTAACCGACATGGTCCTTGTTCCTATATCATCCATAAGAGCCGGCATAGGAACTACACCATATTCATATGGACACTCGCCATTTTGCTGTGCTCTGGATATCGACTCAAGTGCATCTGTTGTTGCAAGTGTAAATACTATCTTTCCTCCGATGAAATCCTGAATGATCTCCTCATAGGAAGATGTATGAGAATCAATGGCAAAAAACTGATTGAGCTGCTGATACAGATCCATACATCTTATTGTATTCTCGTTATAAATATCGATAAGCTGAGAGTTATCTCCAGCATCTCCACCAATATTTATATAATTTCCAACGAAAAAGTAATTATAAAAAATATCAGACACATCCCACTTAAATACGGCCTCAACTTCCTGAGGAGCATTATAAGTCTCAGCAAACTTGATGATATCTGTTATCGTATCCGGAAGCATCTCGCCAACACGCTGTGCAACCTGCTCATCAGAGATTTCTACAGAGCCTTCAAATGCAGCATTATCAGAAGCTTCCTGATCAGTCATATCATCAGTCTCTTCCATATTTTCCAAATAGTATTCGTTTTCAAGCGAATCACGGGCTGCATTTTCAAGATAGGTCTTGTTGTACAAAAGAGTACTGGTCTCGAAATAATAAGGATAAGCAATATACTGGCCATTATAAGTTACACTTTTAAGCGCAGCCTGTGGATACTGACTTTCAGAAAGTGTCGAGCTTTCAACAGGAGTAGCAAGTCCTGCCAGATATGCTTTTTCTAATGAATCATTCGTAAGAATATACAGATCAGGATACATTTCTCCTGCTGCAGAAGCTGATGAAATATTCTCAAGATACTCAAGCGCTGATACCAATGTCGGCTCAAGTCTTGTATTTTTATGTGTGTCGTTATATGTTACCGCCAACTGAAGCAGGTAATCAGTAAGCGCATCATCATCATACCAAAGCCTTATAGTAGTCTTTTTGGTAGCAAAAAAGGAACTGTTTTCACCTGATAAAACGCTTCCTCCATGTTTTGCGCAGAACATGGAAATAAAAAGTACGCATACTGTCAGAATAACAGACAGAAATCTTTTTTTCTTATTCATCAAAAAAATCTCCCAATATTATCCAGGCACAGTATACGCACATTGAAGAATGATCAAACTTCCTGTAGACATGCATCAAGTATGTCTATCATCTGATCAACATTTTCTTTAGTGATAACAAGCGGTGGAACAAAGCGGATTATCTGAGCACCCGCGTTAATAAGGATAAGTCCCTTGTCCATAGCTTTTACAATAATATCAGCGACCGGCCTGTCAAAAACCAGTCCTTGCATAAGCCCGGCTCCGCGCCTGGTAGTTATAAAATCGTATTTATTTACAAGCTCATCAAGCCTTTTTTCAAGGTATGGAGCTACTGAATTCACATTGTCTATTATATTGTACTGCTCAAATAAATCAAGCACCTTGCTTATAGCAGCGCATGCAAGCGGGTTTCCGCCATATGTTGTGCCGTGATCTCCAGCCTTAAGTGAGTTCTGTCCCACTTTCTCGTTAAGAAGGAACGCTCCAACAGGTACGCCGCATCCAAGAGCCTTGGCACAGGTCATGATATCAGGCTTTATACCGTACTTCTGCCATGCGAACATGTATCCTGTTCTGCCCATTCCGCACTGTATCTCGTCAAGAATAAGGAGGATATCCTTTTCATCACATAAAGCGCGAACCTTTTTAAGGAAGTCTTCCTGAGCTGGGAATATTCCTCCCTCGCCCTGAACAGTCTCCATGATTATAGCACATGTTTTATCATTTACGTTTTCAAGAATGCTTTCAAAATCATTCATTTTGGCAAAACGGACATGGCCTATCATGGGTTCAAAAGCTTCACGATACTTTGGATTGCCAGTTACAGACAGAGCTCCAAAGGTTCTTCCGTGAAAAGAATGCTCCATTGCGATTATTTCATGATCATTTTTTCCATCTTTAAGAAAAGCATATTTTCTGGCAGCTTTCAACGCGCCTTCAACAGCCTCTGCTCCTGAATTGGTAAAAAAGACGCGGTCCATACCGCTGACTTTTTTGAGTTTTCTTGCAGCATCCACTGCAGGAACGTTGTAGTAATAATTGGATGTATGAATAACCTTGTCGATCTGGGCCTTAAGAGCATCATTGTATTCTTTATTGTTATAACCAAGGGCAAATACTGCGATACCTGACACGAAATCAAGATATTCTTTGCCATCAATATCATAAAGATGTACGCCATCACCGTGGTCAAGGACTACCTGATAGCGGTTATAGGTATGAAGAAGGTCTTTTTCAGCTTCTTCTATATATTCCTTCATTTTTTCAGACATACCATTCCTCCTGACACTAAAACCTGTCTAAATTATTTATCATCTGCTGCCATCACGGTGCAGACATTTACTTTCTTCTCACACTGCCTGTTCGTCAGTATCATTAAGGAACATGGTTCCGATACCTCTGTTAGTGAAGATCTCAAGAAGAAGGCAATGAGGAATCCTTCCGTCAAGGATATGCACTCTGTTAACGCCTTCTCTTACTGCTGATACGCAGTTTCCAAGCTTAGGAAGCATTCCGCCACCGATCTGGCCTGAAGAAATAAGTTCATCTGCTTCTGAGCATGTAAGGCGGCTTATAAGAGAATCCTTGTCATTTATATCCTTGTAAACACCTTCAATATCAGTAAGGAAAGCAAGCTTCTCAGCACCTACTGCCTTAGCGATAGCACAGGCTGCATCATCAGCGTTAATGTTATAGGTGTCAAAATTATCATCAAGACCTATAGGAGCTACGATCGGAACATAGTCTCTGTCAAGAAGATCATAAAGAACTGATGGATCCACCTTATCTACATCGCCTACAAATCCGATATCCTGTCCATCTGAATATTTCTTCTGAACATGTAAAAGTCCAGAATCCTTGC
>JAEEGF010134046.1_pt1 | contig 31224 bp, 21 predicted proteins | sample 9134171 | NCBI WGS metagenome assembly JAEEGF01 (sample SAMN16246542, study PRJNA631951) | gut metagenome | biome: gut microbiome; feature: rumen; material: AP-attached | host: Bos | place: Iran: Karaj | collected 2018-10 | reverse complement strand
TAGACGCCCGCGTTATCCACACGGATTCTTTCACGGTATCTTTTAAACTTGAGGATATCGCTCAGAATATTTGCCTTGATTTCATTCTCAAAGCTATATGGAATCTGGGTGTTAATCCACCTGATGTTGATCGAGGCTCGGGGATCCTTCATCTCTTGGGTGAAGTGACAGATGGTCTCCCGCTGGGGGTAAGTGGCTACATTGACCCAGTTGGACTTCACAGCCTTGTTAGCTGGCAGTGATGCGATGTATTGCTCGATGAGCGGACGGATAACAGCCTCGTCAAACGAGCCGATGAACACAAAGGTATAACCCGCGGCATTGGCTGTGCGCTCTCGGGCAATCTCGAGGATGCGGTCGTAGTTGAGTCGTGCCACATCTGCTGACTTGAATCTCTTGTCGCGCCAGTTGTGGTCAGACATGACACTCATGATAGAGTCCATAAACACATCTTCCTGGAAAAACAAGTTGTCGGGAGCCTGTTCGTCCTCTTTGAGTCCATCTTCCATGGCCTTGATGAGCGTGTTATAGCTCTTCTCATCCTTGGTCACATCGGTGAATTGCAGATAAGCGAGTTGGAAAAGGGTTTCCAGGTCTTTAACAGTGGATGTGCCCCAAAGATCGTCCTCATAAGTGTCCATGCTAAAGCCCATTTCAATATTCTTATCAGTGAGGACCTGCTTCAACTCCATGTTGCTTAAGCCACCTAATCCGCTGGCTCTAATGACATCGTTGAATTTCTCGTAGTTGGCCCAATCCTTTTCGCCATACAACGAGCTCCCGCCGCGTTGCGTGGCGTGCATCAAGATATTGTCAGGCTCGTAATCGGTGTGCTTGAGCAACACACGCACGCCATTGCTCAGTTCAAGATCCTTGACACCAAGGGCCTCATTGAAACTCTCCTTGACGATTTTACCCTTCTTGGGAAGATTAGACATTAGGGACTTCTGATTCACATTATCGGCCATCATCACGTTGGAGCACAATACCGTGCAAAGTAGCAGCAGCATAATGTAAAAACTCTTCATTTTCATAGTCATTGCGGTTTATGGTTATTGAATGTAGATTCAATTGGTTAAGGACAGCAGCGTGTCCTGATTGCTCGTCACAAAGGTAAATATTCTCAATAGGCATGTCAAGATTTTTTGCTGAAAAATGCCGACACCCTATCCGATTTACATTTTTGTGTCAAAAAATTTTACACTCTAACCCCAATCCCCAACAAATGAAATGAACGGAAGGGCATTATTAATCCCTGCTGACACACACGTGTAGATACGGACAGAATTGGAAAACGACAGGTTCAACAAATCCAAAATCCTTGAAAATGAATAAATTGTACTTATTGTATTTATTGTTTTCCTTTTCTAAATGTTGTGGTAGTTGTTTTGGAGACTAGAATTCGAAGCCGAGGTTGATGTAAAAGTAAACTTGCTTGGTGAGGTCGCTCCAGCTGATGGAACCTCCCAGAGGGCCAACGATGCTGTTGTAGGCATAGGCGATTTGGGCGCCCCAGATAGGCTTATTCTTGAAGATACCGTCCATTTTGTCGTCATGCATGGCGGCGTGTCCTTTAATCATCATGTAGTGCTCCTTGAACAGCCGTTGCTGTACCTTGACTCCTGCAATCAGCAATTTACTGTCCATGAGATGGCAATGGCCGAAGCCGGAGAATGGCAGCTGCTGGGCATAATAGATGCCGCTGCGGTTGCCGCCCATCATGTTCATGGCAGTAGCGGGCAGATCCTCGCCAAACATCAGTCGTCCATAGACCATGGGCTGCAGATGGGTCGTGCTGGTCAGCGGCAGTGTCACGCGCCACTGGGCGGCCACTTCACTGAAGCCTGCATGGCCTTTCCACTGGGCAAAGTTGTCTGTGTAGTAGGCATATTGTGCCTCGGCGCGCATGCCATGGTTGGTGAAATACCAGTGGTCTTCGGTGTTGTACTGTGCGCTGGCATGGTAGTTGAAGTAGTATTCGAAATCCTTGAAGAGATATTCATAATTCGAGAAATAATCGATGCTATACTGGCTAGACAGTATATCGTAATGGTGGTAGTGCTCCCAGCCAATGCCCAAATCGAAGTTGAAGTTGAGGGCATCGAGCGAAAACAGGGTGGCATTGGCCTTCTGATAGATGAATTTAATGTTGTCTGAACGATACTTCCCCATATACATGTCAATATTCTCGTGCCAGATTTCATAGGATAGGCCAATCTTGCGGTGTTGCTTAGGTATCATGTTCCAAGCCAGACGGCCCATGGTGCGCTTGCCCAGCCTGAGGGTGAGATCCAACGTCTTGTCCAATTTGTTGCCGAAGTAATAGGTAGCACCAATTTGGGCGGCTACCAGTTCCTCGTTGTCATAGCGCAGGCCCACGCTCGCCTTGATGGAGTTCTTGGCATTTTCCTCATTCACGAGTTTACCAGCTTGGGTGTTATCGATGTCACTCAGGCTAATGATGCTGTAGTCGGGTCTGTAGTCCTCGGGTACACCGACCATTCTCTTGAGCATCATGATGGAATCCATTTGGGCCCTTGTGGCTTCCTCGCCGCGCTTGATGAGTTCCTTGATGGCCGAGCGGTAGAAGTGGGCCGCGGAATAGCCCCTCACCGGGACACGGATGATGAGGTCGCAATATTTGTCATTCTCATCGCTACGGTTGTGGATGTCGGCTCCCACCGAGCGTTCCAGAATATCGGACGTGGAGTAGTACTTGTCGTTCAGGCCCAGGTCGGTCCTGATACCGATGACGATGTCGGCGCCCATCTTGCGCGCAAGGTCGGCAGGGAAATTGTTCTTGGTGCCGCCGTCAACAAGGATATAGGGATCCATTCTAACGGGAGCGAATACACCGGGAACAGCCATGCTGGCACGGATTGACCTCGCCAGCGAGCCATGATCGAGTACCACCTCGCTGTCGGTAATCAGGTCGGTCGCGATACACCCGAAGGGGCGGGGCAGCGACTTGAAGTCGATGTCCTCGGGCTGGCGTAGGTAGTGGCGCAGGGTCTTCTCGACGTTGATTCCTCGAATGAAGCCTCCTGCCAGCGTGTCTTGGCTTTTGTCCAGGAAGATGCGGTAGTCAAACAGGTAGATATTTTGTTTCTCACGCTCGTCGAGTGTCTGGTTTCTCATCGACAGGCGGTCGCGCAGGATGTCGCCCCAGTCCATGCTGTTGACAATGTCCTCGATATCGGCGGCATCATAGCCCACGGCATACATGCCGCCGATGATGCTGCCCATCGATGTGCCGGTAACCATATCGATGGGGATGCCAGCCTCTTCCAGCACCTTGAGGGCGCCGATGTGGATGGTACCCATGGCACCGCCGCCACACAGCACGACGGCTACTTTTTTACGCTTTTTATTTTCAGGTTGAGAGACGCTCTGTGCTACCATGCCGACAACTGTCAGCATCAAGATAAGGGATGTGATGAAACGCTTCATTGGTATATTTTTTTTGCAAAGGTACGCTTTTTTGAGAATTCTTGTTACCTTTGTGAACTCAATAAAAAACCTAAACGCATTATGAAGACATATCTCGTGACTGGAGCCGCTGGTTTTATTGGCTCAAACTTTGTGAAATACATTCTCAATAAGTATGGCGATAATATCGAGGTCATCATCCTTGATGCATTGACCTATGCCGGCAACCTGGCTTCAATCAAGGAAGAGATTGAACGTTCCAATGTCACCTTTGTGCGCGGTGACGTGGGCGACCGTGAACTGGTCCAGGGCATCATGCGCGACAACGACGTGGACTATATCGTCAACTTTGCCGCCGAGAGCCATGTGGACCGCAGCATCACCAATCCGCGCCTGTTCCTGGAGACCAACATCCTGGGCACTCAGAATATGCTCGACTGTGCCCGCGATGCATGGTTAACGGGTAAGGATGCTCAGGGACACAACACCTACGCACCAGGAAAAAAGTACCTGCAAATCTCAACCGATGAGGTCTATGGCTCACTGAGTAAGGATTTTGACGACCCTCAGCCACTGGAGGTGAGCGACGACGTGCGTGAGGTCATTCAGGGTCGCACCGACCTCAAGACCTATGGTCGCCACTTCTTCACCGAGGAGACTCCGCTGGCACCGCGTTCGCCCTATTCGGCCAGCAAGACCAGTGCCGACCTCATCACGATGGCCTATCACGAGACTTACGGCCTGCCTGTTAACATTACCCGTTGCAGCAACAACTACGGCCCATATCACTTCCCCGAGAAACTCATCCCGCTAATTATCAAAAACATCCTCGAAGGCAAGAAACTGCCCGTCTATGGAAAGGGCGAGAACGTGCGCGACTGGCTCTATGTCGAGGACCACTGCAAGGGCATTGACCTCGTGCTGCGTCAGGGCACCGTTGGCGAGGTGTATAACATTGGCGGCTTCAACGAGGAGAGCAATATCAATATCGTCAAGCAGGTCATCGCCATCATCGCCCGCATCATGCGCGAGGAGCCCGAATACCAGCAGTTGCTTAAGTGTGACCCCAGCGTGATCAACAACGACCTCATCGAGTTTGTAACCGACCGCCCCGGCCACGACATGCGTTACGCCATCGACCCCAGCAAGATTGCCCGCGAACTCGGCTGGTATCCCGAGACCCCCTTCACCGAGGGCATCGAGAAAACCATCCGCTGGAACCTGGACCACCAGCCCTGGGTCAACAGCGTCACCAGCGGCGACTACCAGAAATACTACGAAGAAATGTACGGCAACCGATAAACCTAACTCAAAATTTTTAGGTATTTATCACATATCGCTCATTCCCAAGGTGAAAGACTTGACAGAACGGGCTTGATTAATTATAAATATAATCAATTCAGGGTATTATGAGGTTTCGGGTGGTGTTTGAATATCAGACTGAGGATGGCGCGATGAGCGACGTGTATAATTGCAGTGATGAGCAGCAGGCAATCGAGAAGTTCGACGAGTTGAAGGATAGCCTGATGCACGCCATTGACCCCAGTGGAAGCGAGGTGATTGACGAACCAGCGCATTACAGTGTCATCAATCGAGAGGAAGGCTTCTACGGCTATGTACGCCTCGTTACTGATTGATAGTGGCAGGCCTTGGCTAAATCTGTATAGGAACATTGCCCATTGAACAGTACCCGAACATCGCACCGCCCACGGTGCGCGTCTCTACCTCTTACACTGGTGCCGACGCCAACACAATCATGAAGGCGGTGATACAACCCCTGGAGGAGAACATCAACGGTGTGCCGGGCATGACCTATATCACCAGTTCGGCATCGGCCTCGGGCGATGTCTCGATTCAGGTGTTTTTCGAGCAGGGTACCGACCCCGACTTGGCTGCCGTGAACGTCCAGAACCGCGTCAGCCGTGCCACAGCCCTGTTACCGGCCGAGGTGGCTCAGGTGGGCGTTCAGGTGATGAAACAGCAGAGCAACATCTTGCACATCGGCGCGCTGAAGAGCGTGGACGGCAAGTATGATGCCGATTTCATCGCCAACTACATCGACATCAACGTGCGCCCCCGACTGATGCGTATTACCGGCGTGGGCGATGTGATATCGCTGGGTAATACCTATGCCCTGCGCATCTGGCTCAAGCCTGATGTGATGGCTCAGTATGGTCTGGAGCCCAACGACGTGTTCGCCGCTATCGGCGGGCAGAGTTTCGTCGCTGCTACGGGTTCGCTGGGCGAGCAGTCTGAGAATGCCTACCAGTACTCGATGGAGTACAAGGGCACATTGAAGACCGTCGAGGAGTTCAACGGGATTGTGCTGCGCACCAGCGAAGGTGGTCACTTGTTGCACCTGAGCGATGTGGCCGAGGTGGAAATCGGTGCCGTGAGCTACAGCTTCACGTCCAACATTGACGGCCAGCCGGGTACCATCTACATGGTGTTCCAGGCTCCTGGTGCCAATGCTACCGAGGTCAACGCCCGCATCAACAAACTCTATGAGGAACTCAAACCGACGATGCCTGCCGGTCTGGAGTTCGTGATCCTGGAAACCAGTGATGACTTCCTCTTTGCCGCCATCCACAATGTGGTCGAGACGCTCGTCATCGCCATCATTCTGGTAATCCTCGTGGTTTATTTCTTCCTGCAGAATTTCAAGGCGACGGTTATCCCCTCGTTGTCGATTATCGTGTCGCTGTTGGGTACGTTCGCCATTGTGAAACTCGCGGGATTCTCACTAAACATCCTGACGCTATTCGCGTTGGTGCTGGCCATCGGTACCGTGGTGGACGATGCCATTGTGGTCGTCGAGGCGGTCATGGCGAAGATGGAGGGCGGCATCACCGATGCCCGCCGTGCTACCCGCGAGGCCATGAGCGACGTGTCGATAGCCGTAATCTCGTGTACCCTGGTATTCATGGCCGTGTTCATTCCCGTGGCCTTCATGCCGGGCACATCGGGCTCGTTCTTCACCCAGTTTGGTGTCACGCTGGCTTCGGCCGTGGGCCTGTCGTGCGTGTCGGCCTTGACGCTGTGTCCTGCGCTATGTGCCATCATGATGCGCTTTTCCAAGGACAATAAGGAGAAGAAGAACCTGAACTATTACGTGACCAAGGCCTATACCGTCAGTTACAACGCCATCCTCAAGAAATACAAGAAGAGCGTCAGCGGTTTCATTAAGCGCCCGAAATTGGCGTGGGCGCTGCTGGCCATCGCAGCCGTATTGCTTGTCATCTTCATGCGTGGCCTGCCTTCAGGTCTTGTTCCGCAGGAGGACCAGGGTGTGTTCTTTGCCGAGGTGCGCGCCCCCGAGGGTTGCACCCTGCACGAGACTCAGGAGATTGTCAAGAAGGTAGAGGAGAAGGTGAAGAAGATTCCCGAGTTGGAGAGTTATGCTGTGGTCAGTGGCTATGGTATGATGGCAGGTAGTTCCAGCAGTTGCTATGCCACGCTCATCATCCGCCTGAAAAACTGGGATGACCGCCCGGGTATGAACCACAACATCATGCTGGTTTATGGCCGTTTTGCCATGGACTGCAGGGATATCAAGAATGCGGTAGTCATCCCCTTCCAGATGCCTCAGGTACCGGGTTATGGCTCTAACAGCTGCGTGAACCTGGTGCTTCAGGATATGCAGGACCGCCCGATGTCGGAATTTAATGCCGATGCGACCAACTTCCTCGCAAAACTGAATGAGCGACCTGAAATCATGATGGCGATGTCCTCCTACTCGGAGCGTTTCCCGAAGTATCAGGTCAGCGTTGATGCAACGCAGTGCGACCGTGCTGGCATCACGCCCGCGGCTGTGCTTCGCACGCTGGGCGCCTATTGTGGCGGCTCCTATGTGGGCAACTTCAACCAGTTTGGCAAGGTGTATCGCATCATGGCTAACGCCGCGCCTGAATATCGTCTTGACCCCTCGTCGCTCAACAACATCTTCGTCCGAGTGCAGGGCGGCAAGATGGCGCCGATTTCAGAGTTTGTCACTTTGAAGGAAATTGTCGGTTCGGCTTCAGTCGATCACTTCAACTTGTTCCAGAGCATTACTAGCGGTGTGATGGTCGCCAACGGATACTCGGAGGGTGATGCCCATAAAGCTATTGCCGAGGTATTCAAGCAGGAAATGCCTAACGGATACAGTTACGAGTATGGTGGCATGTCGCGCGAGGTGGAGGAGACTGCGGGCTCTAATGCCACGGCTGTGATTTATGTCATCTGTGTCATCCTCATCTACCTGATTCTGGCTTCACTCTACAACTCGTGGTTTACGCCATGGGCCGTGCTGCTAAGCGTACCCTTCGGACTGATGGGCTCGTTCGGTGCCGTTTGGTTGATCTCATTGCTTCATCTGCCTGGTATGGAGAACAACATCTACTTGCAGACGGGTGTCATCATGCTGATTGGTCTGTTGGCCAAGACAGCCATCCTTATCACCGAGTTCGCTTCCGAGCGTCGTGCCCAGGGCATGAGCATCCACGATGCCGCCTTTGCCGCCTGCGAGGAGCGTCTGCGTCCCATCCTGATGACGGTTGTCACGATGATTGCGGGTATGATTCCGCTCATCATCGCCGGTGGTGCAGGTGCTAACGGAAACCGTGTGCTTGCGCTGGGTGTAACCGCTGGTATGGCCGTGGGTACACTCGCCCTGCTCTATGTGGTGCCCGTGTTCTTCATGTTCTTCCAGCGCCTGCATGAGAAATATCAAGGCAAATCTTCATTGAAAGAAGAGGAACTAGTAGTTAACAGTTAATAGTCGGCCCTCAAGGTTAATCTATACCGTGACACCTGTCACGCCCAACAGAAAACTGAAAATGAGAACAACATTCAATCTAATAGTCATCTGTGTGGTGGCGCTGTCTCTTGCAGGCTGCGACACCATCAAGAGTTTACACAGCGAATACCAGTCCCAGGCAACGGTTCCAGCCGACGTTTACGGTAAAAACGTAAACCTGGCGACCGACAGCACATCACTGGCCGAACTGTCATGGCGTGAGTTCTTCGTCGATCCGCTGTTGCAGCAGCTCATCGAAACGGCGCTGGTGCGCAACACCGACGTTAACTCTGCACGTCTCGCAGTGCAGCAGTCCGAGGCTTCGCTGGCTGCAGCAAAGCAGGCGTTTTTCCCGTCAGTGTTCTTCGCGCCTTCGGGCTCTATCGCTACTTTTGGCAGCAGTGCTGCGTCCAAGACCTACAACCTGCCGTTGCAGGTCAACTGGGACATCAACGCATTTGGTTCAATAAAGAGCCAGAAGCGCAAATCCGAGACGGTGCTCTTGCAGGCGCAGGCCAGTGAACAGGCCGTCAGGGCCAACATCATCTCGGCCGTGGCGCAGCAGTACAGCACATTACTCTTGCTCGACCAGCAGCTGGAAATCCTCTTGGCTACCGATAGCCTGTGGAATATCTCGCTTGAGACACAGAAGATACTGTGTGAAAACGGTAAGTCCTACTCCACGGCAGTCAATCAGATGGAGTCATCCTACCTTGGTGTGAAAACGTCGATTGTGGATACACGCCGCAATATCCTTCAGGTGGAGAATGCCATCTGCCGATTGTTGGCGATAACACCGCAATCTATCCAGCGCAGCCGCTTGGGCCAGTATTCCTTGCCGAAGCGATTTAGTACAGGTGTGCCTGCTTTGCTGCTGCAAAACCGCCCAGATGTAAAGTTAGCCGACTTGGCCATGGCCGAGGCCTTCTATAATACTCAGGCTGCCCGTGCCGAATTCTTCCCCGACATCAGCCTGCAGGGAGTAGCCGGATGGACCAATAGCGCTGGCGTTGGTGTTGTGAACCCTGGAAAGATTTTGCTCAATGCCGTGGCATCGCTGACTCAGCCCATCTATGCCCAAGGCAAGCTGAAAGCTAACCTGAAGATTAACCAGTTGGCTCAGGAGGACTTGATGAACCGTTATGTCCAGACCGTCATCGATGCGGGCAGTCAGGTCAACGAAGCGCTGGCCGATTGCCAGGCCGCGATAGAGAAGCATGACTATTATCATCGCCAGGTGGCTGTATTGAAGGACGCTTACAAGGGAACGCACGAACTCATGGATAACGGCAAGGCAAGTTACCTGGAAGTGCTCACCGCCCAGGAGTCTCTCTTGAAGGCCCAACTCAACGAGGCCGTGAACATGTACAACGGTGCCCAGGGCCTTATCGCCCTGTACATCGCCCTTGGCGGCGCCACCAGATAGATATCCGTCCATCATAGACCGCACTGCAAGTGCTGATTCCCGCTGATTGTTTAATCATGTCAGTCGGGGACGATGATTTGTCACCTTGTTGATGGGGCAGATTTGACTGGTGGCAGATGGATATGTAAAGGTTATTCGGTTAGAAGTTTATCAATAAGGATAATGGCGTCATCAGTGTCAATAGCACCGTTCTTGTTGAAGTCGGCCTTATCTATATTGATGTTCTCCTCATTAGTACCCAGCAGATAGTCGATAACTGAGAGCTCATCCTTGATATTGAAAACTCCGTCAAAGTCCACATCGTTGGCCGGATAAGGGATAAATATATTATTATCAAGGTATGCAATGCGGCGAGTCCACCAGTCACGCAGGTAATCCAGTTCGGCGTCAAAATCCATTGGATGATTACCCAAGTCGTTGGGATTCTTGCTCCAGCGGGCTATCTCACGCTGGTCGGCGCCGCAACTCTTCATCTCGTCGAAATAGGCTTTATATCGGGCCACGATACTGTCGGGGTTGAACGTGGTTTCACGCAGGGCCCAGTATCGCTCGGTTGCCAGCCCGTGGAATGTGGGGATGCAATTCCATAGGCGTTTGAACGCCCTGTGTCCTCCCAGGAATTTGTCCTCCCAGAAATTGCTTTCGGGAGACGCGTCTTGATAGTGGTACCAGCCACCATTATTGGACCAGTATTGTCCTTGAGTGCAGTCTAAATCCCATATCGCGATTGTCAGGCGTTTGTCGGTCTGCACGTCATAGCAAGCGTAATAGAGGTTCTTGCCGATATTATCGGGAGCCTGAAGCAGGAAGGTGAACAGGTAATAATCACGGAAAACCGGGATGTCGAAGTAGTACTTGGCGCTGTCAGCGAATTCTTTGTCGGTTGCATTGAGTGTGAAATCGATGGCGTTCCACATCGTCTTGAAATTGGTTGGATTTACATCGTCGATGTTGGGGTACTTTACAAAAAATTCATCCCAAGACTTTTGGGTGGAGTCAACGGTATCTGGTAGTGTGTTGAACGTGGTGATATCACTCCACGACATCGGCTTCCACAAGCCACCATGAAACACACCGTTCTCGTAATCATATTTCTTGAGTTTGAGTTGCTGGCGGTCCATGTGTTCATTCAGGCAATAGATACCCATGTATTTGTCATTGAGGAACACTTCGACAAATTCGCCACGAACGTAGCTGCGGGGCGTTTTCGGCTCAATTGAGGCATAATAGGGCGCTGTGGCAAATGAGGCCCAGATGTCCTTGGCAACGCGGTTGCGCACACGCGAAAAATCAATCTGGCCAGCATCTAACCTCCAGTGAAAATCTTTTCGCAGCCCAAAGAAAGACATTTCTTTCTTGCTCCCGTCAGCGTTGTAGAACTTGAGGTGAAAATTGCGTTTCTCGCGATAGTTGCCTGCCGTGGAACTGCCAGCCCAACGCACGCGTGAACTGATGCTTTCCTGGCTGGCGGAATCGGGATGGGTGTATTTCACTGTTCCATTATGGTAAGGCCTCTTGACATAGTTTCCATAGATTTGGATCACAGGCCAGTGTGTGAATTGGATGTTGGCATTGGTGGTTCCATTCCCGTCGATTTGCTGCAGTCGATAGGTTGCACCTGGTTGGATATTATGGAATGTGTAACTGCTGTCCACCTCCACACCGTCGATGGTACAACTCGTTACCGATTCGCCAAGGGTTATAGCCATCGTGTAGTCGGTGCCAAAGACACTCCTGGGAACTGTGAGTAACCAGGTGCCAGTCAAATTGTCAACTGCGGCAGCCTTGCCGTTAAATAACACTTGTGCCGATGCTGTTGTTTCTAGCAGTAAGGCAATTAGTAAAACAAAGATACTTTTTTTCATATCGAAAAAAAAGCTATGATTAATATGTTTATGTCATGTAAGATGGGCCACAAAATAAAGATTTTTATTTCAATTTTCCAAAAAAATTTCACTATTCCGTTATCGTTTTCTGTGGTCATCTCATCATCGTTGAGTGAAATTCACGATAGGTATCGATGACTGAAACTTGTGGGTTGGAGGATGTTGTAATGAATGATTGGCAAGCAGGCGGTAGGGTTGTCAGTCATGGGTGACGATTTGTCACCTTGTTATCTGATTATTGCGTGATGGCATATTATTTGATGTGGAGTGGGGCAGAGACCTTTCAAAAACTACGAATCACACTTATTGCACTCATTTTTTATCATCAACTGTTGTGTGATGATTAGTGTGATTGGCGTAATTTGTTGTTTAATCGATTAGTAACTAACAACTTAAAAACAAAGATAAATAATATGCCAAAAGGAACTATTGGGGTAACGACTAACAACATCTTCCCCGTTATTAAGAAATTTCTGTACAGTGATCACGAGATTTTCCTGCGTGAGCTGGTGAGCAATGCTGTTGACGCTACGCAGAAGTTGAAGACCCTGTCGGGAGCCGGTGATTTCAAGGGCTCGACCGAGGGTCTGCAAGTGAATATTGCTGTCGATAAAGAGGCTGGTACGCTCACCGTGAGCGACAGCGGCATTGGCATGACAGCCGAAGAAATCGAGAAGTACATTAATCAGATTGCATTCTCGGGAGCCGAGGAGTTCCTGGAGAAATACAAGGACACCGCCAATGCCATCATCGGTCACTTCGGCCTGGGATTCTACTCGGCCTTCATGGTCGCCAAGAAGGTGGAGATCCGCACCCTCAGTTGGCAGGAAGGTGCTAAGGCCGTACATTGGTCTTGCGACGGCTCACCCGAGTTTGAGATGGAAGAGTGCGACAAGGCCGAGCGTGGTACCGACATCATCCTCACCATCGACGATGATGAGAAGGAATTCCTTGAGACCGCCCGCATCGAGGGCCTGTTGAAGAAATATTGCCGCTTCTTGCCCGTGCCCATCATCTTCGGCAAGGAACAGGAGTGGAAAGACGGCAAGTATCAGGACACTGACAAGGACAAGGTCATCAACGACGTGGAACCCCTGTGGTCGCGTATGCCTGCTGACCTCAAGGATGAGGATTACCTCAAGTTCTACCATGCCATCGAGCCGATGCAGGACGACCCCCTGTTCTGGATTCACCTCAACGTGGATTATCCTTTCACACTGACTGGTATCCTCTACTTCCCCAAAATCAAGAATAACCTCGATATCCGCAAGGACCGCATCCAGCTCTACTGCAACCAGGTGTATGTCACCGATAGCGTTGAGGGCGTTGTCCCCGACTGGCTGATGCTCTTGCAAGGCGTCATCGACAGCCCCGACATCCCCTTGAACGTGTCGCGCAGCTACCTGCAGAGCGACCGTGCCGTGAAGAAGATTTCTACCTATATTACCAAGAAGGTCGCCGCCCGTCTGGAGGAAATCGCCAAGAACCAGCCTGAGGAGTTCGAGAAGAAGTGGAACGACATCAAGATCTTCATCGAGTACGGCATGTTGAGCGATGAGAAATTCTGTGAATCGGGTCTCAAGTTCGCTATGCTGGAGAACACCGACGGCAAGTATTTCAAGATTGAGGACTACCGCAAACTCGTTGAAGGTGAGCAGAAAGACAAGGATGGCAACATCATCTGCCTGTATGCTACCGACAAGGAAGGGCAGTATGCCTACATCAAGGCGGCAACCGACAAGGGCTATGATGTGCTGATGATGAACGGCGAGCTGGACGTGCCCTTCATGAGCATGCTGGAGCAGAAGTTGGAGAAGGACAAGATGCGCTTCGTCCGCGTGGACAGCGATGTGCTTGACAACCTCATCCGCAAGCAGGAGGAGAACAAGCCTCAGTTCACGCCCGAACAGCAGGAAATCGCCCAAACCCTGTTCAAATCGCAGATTCCGCCCGTGGAAAAGTCTGAGTTCATGATCACTTTTGCTGCCATGTCGCCCGACGACCAGCCTGTGGTCATCACCCAGTCCGAGTACATGCGCCGCATGAAGGATATGGCGAGATTCCAGCCAGGCATGAGTTTCTATGGTGATATGCCCAACATGTTCAGCATGGTGCTCAATACCAAGCACCCGCTCATCCAGAAGGTTGTTGAGTTGGCCGAGCAATCGCTTGACGCTGAGCTCAAGCCCGTGAACGAGGAAATCACCGCCACTCAGAATGTGGTAAAGGCCATCCGTGACCTCAAGAAGGACAATAAAGAACTGCCTGAGGACAAGAAAAAGGACCTGGAGGAGAACGAGAAGCAACTCGAAGAGCTGCGCAAGAAAAAAGAAAATATCGTTGTGGCATACGCTGCTGGCGAGAGCCGCGTGCACCAGCTCATCGACATTGCCCTGCTGAGCAACAACATGCTCAAGGGTGAAGGCTTGACACGCTTCTTGAAGCGTTCCATCGGCCTGTTGAAGTAGTACGCATTGATAATTGAATAAGTGGCTAGATGTCGCCTCGGTTGAGGTGGCATTTGGCTTTTTTATAGCCTCATCCTTTGAGAACTGACCAAAAACCATTATCTTTGTCGAGTTGAAATGTCGATTGTTGTCAGCAGGTTTGTCTGATGAAAAATGTTTAATCCTAAATAAATGAGCAATCATTAAAATGAAAGCATTGATGACTTTATTTGCCTTGTTGGCTTTGGCGCTTGCTGTAGAGGCTCAGGTACCTCAGTTCTCTTCAAGGAGTTATGCGGGTTGGGAATATAGTGATCATTCACTTGAACTTAATGCCTCTAACATTCTGAATAACAGGGTGGTACTCTATGTAAATAGTTTGGGCCGCGCATTGACGTTGACTTCACCCAGATTCAACTGTCGTGCCGGCGAAACTATCGATATGAAAGTGACATGGATCACCGACCAGTGGCAGAGCGAAGGTTTTGTCATGAGCAGGGTGGCACTCACGGCTGCATTGCTCGACAAGAACGGTGTCACAGTGGACTCTGTCACTTGGGTGCCCACCAGCTTGAGCCGCACCAACATGGTCAATCTGTCGCTCATGGTGCCTAAAAGCCTGACTGACGCTCAATTGAGGTTCGCTTCTTGGAAGGCCGACGTCAACAGTAACGGCGCCGTTAGGCAGATTGATATGACTTCTCAACTCAGGGGTGACGTGAATAACGATGGTGAGGTGACGATTGCCGATGTCAATGCCATCATCGATGTGGTATTGCAGGGGCCTGAAGATGAGGCTTTGATGGCCCGTGCCGATGTCAATCGCGATGATGAGGTCACTATTGCCGACATCAACCAGGTTCTGGACTTCATTTTGAAGTAATTTGGCCCTTTTTTATGCCATATTGGGGGACAAACTGGTTGTTTTTGGAAATTAACTGTAATAATTTGTGTGAAAATTTGTATAATTCAAATTTTTGATATACTTTTGCTTGATTTCTTATCGTTGTGTCCAAAATGCAACGCAGAATTGAGAAAAATAGGGCAAAACCTAGATAAAATAGGCTTTTTTGACCGACTTTAGTTCTTAATAAACGTTAATTTTTGGGAGTATGAGAAATTTATATTACTTTTGCCGAAAATTTATCTAATCATATAGTGTTTAATAAAGTTTATTAAAATGAAAAAGATTATCTTGACTTTAGCCCTTTTGATGGGCGTGTTTGCTGCTCAGGCTCAGTCTTTGGAGCAGAACAAGTTCTTTGACAACATGTCAGTAACCCTCAAGGGTGGTGCTATCATGCCCTACCAGGGTTATGCTTTCTGGCCCAGCGCTCGTGGCATCTTCGGTTTGGAGATTAAGAAGCAGCTGACTCCGGTCTTCGGTCTGGGTATTGAGGGTGAGGCCACCATCAACACTACCAGCTGGGAGAAGCCTGACAAGTACTGGGGTCCCAAGAGTCCCAACATCATCGACCACACTCTGGCCGGTCTGTTTGGTACCGTAAACCTGGGTAACCTGTTCGCTGGATACGCTGGCAAGCCCCGCGTATTCGAGATTGAAGGCGTTATCGGTGCTGGTTGGCTGCACGCTTTCCACCGCGCTGAAGCTGCCAACATGTATGGCAATGACTACAACAGCTGGTACACCAAGGCAGGTGCTAACCTGAACTTCAACTTTGGTGAGAGCCGCGCTTGGACCTTCAGCCTGAAGCCCGCTGTGGTTTGGGACATGAACGGTGACATCATGATTCCTTATCGTGACAACACCAACGCACGTGCCCGCTGGAACGGTGAGCCCCACAATGGCAAGAGCCAGATGAACGCTAACCACGCTGCTGTAGAGCTTGAGGCTGGTCTGACTTACCACTTCAAGGGTAGCAACGGCGAGCGCTACATCACCTTCTGCCCCTACAAGTACAGCCAGGATGACATCGACGCTCTCAATGGTCAGATCAACGGCCTGCGCAACCAGCTCAATGGTCTGCAGGGTGATCTGGATGCCGCTAACGCACGCAACGCTCAGCTCCAGCGCGATCTGGATGCTGCCAAGAAGGCTGCTAACGTGAAGTCGGCTAACACCACCGAGGTGATCGACAACAGCGCTAAGTACATGAACGTGCTCGTTCACTTCAAGGTGAACAAGACCAACATCACTCCTGACCAGCAGGCTAATGTTGAGCGCGTTGCTATGTACCTGAAGAACAACCCCAGCTCCACTGTTGACATCAAGGGTTATGCTTCACCCGAGGGTCCCCACGACAACAACATCCGCCTGGCCAATGGCCGCGCCGAGGCTGTTAAGAACATGCTCATCAACAAGTACAAGATTGATGCTAACCGCATCAAGGCTCAGGGCTGTGGTGAGACCGACATGTTCCAGGAGCTGAGCTGGAACCGCGTTTCGATTTGCGAGCTCATCGTTAAGAAGTAATTCTTGATACCGCAAGAGAAACAGCGTTTCTAGATTAACGCAACAAATTTCCCCGCTGGCATTGCGCTGGCGGGGAAATTTTGTATTGTAGTCTGTCTAAATGGTCGTATAGGAGGATAGGGTTATTTGAGCATCCTCATGTGCTCCTGGTCGAGCTGATTGCCGTATCGCTGTCGGATGATGCGCCCCACGGCGTCGCCACGATTGATGCGCTGCACGGTGATGCGCTGCAGCGAGTCGTTGAGCAGGCTATCTTGACGTACCATGCGCTCCTCGTCATCGCGCTTGAGGGATGAGTCGGCGGCCATGTTGAGGTATTCCTGCCATGTGGCCACACGCGAGTCCATGATGCCGTTGCGCTGGTTGATGTAGTGCAGGTATGCGCTGTTCTGCGCACTGCCCTTGATGTCCCATGCGCCAGGCCTGATAGTGATATCGGTCCTGCCGCCTTCCAGCACAAAGTAGAATGGGTTGGTCGAGTCATTATCCCAGCGGATGAGGGCGACCTTGGGTTTGTCGGTTTGCCCGGTAAAAGTGAACTTGCCGCCGTTGGCACGTGAGGCGCCGCACACCCTCAACTGTCCGTAGTCTTCTTCCAGGACCAGCAGAGTGGCACTGTCGTGACGCAACTTGCTGTCAACCGTGCAGGTCACACGATAGTCCAGACCATGTGAGCGGCTGTTGTCACAACCCGTCAGAGCAGCGATCTGCAATAGGATGCCGATGGAAAGAATGATCTTTTTCATGGGCGCAAAATTACGAAATCTTTTGTAAATCCAATATAAAAGCATATCTTTGCGACTAAATAGAGAATAACCAAATTACCATTGACAATGAAAATGATGAAACGTAAAAGCTTGGCGTTCCTGCTTATGGCGCTTGCGGCCTTGCCCGTGATGGCGCAAAAGCAGTTCACGCTTGAGGATCTGAACTTTGGTGGAACCAACTATCGCAACATGTTGCCCAAGAACCGTCCCCTCACCTGGTGGGGCGACCAACTCGTGCGCATGACGGGCGACACTTGCTGGACGGTCAACGTGACCAACGGTAAGGAGAAAGTGCTCTTCACGCGTGAGAAACTTAACAAACGGGCGGGCTTGACGGCCGACTCGTTGCAGGTAATGGCCTTTGAGGGTTTCCCCTATGCCGGCCAACCTTTGGTCATGGCTATGGGTCAAAAAGATCGTATGCTGGTTAATTTCAAGACGGGTAAAGTGATCTGGCGTCAACCCTTCGACATGGATGTGCAGGCTCTAGAGTGGAACAAGGAAAGCCGTGCGAAAGCCTATGTCAAGGATGATAACCTCTTTGTTGCTGATGCCACGGGTAATACCCGCCAGGTGACCAGTGACGGCTCGCGTGACTTGGTTTATGGCCAGAGCGTTCACCGCAACGAGTTTGGCATCGAGGGCGGCCTGTTCTGGAATCCCGAGGGCACACGCCTGGCTTACTACCGCATGGACCAGAGCATGGTAACCGACTATCCCCTGATTACCGTCCCCGAGATTGACGATAGCGCCCATGTTATTGCTACACCCGCTCCTGAGAAGTACCCCATGGCGGGCCAGACTTCCCATCTGGTATGGGTCGGTGTGCTTGACGTGGCGACAGGAGATACCGTATATCTCAAGGCTGGTGACCCCACCGATCGCTATTTCTCTAACATCTCGTGGAACCCTGACGGCAATATCGTCTATGTGATGGAAGGTAACCGTGACCAGAATGAGGTAGACCTGGTGGCCTATGATGCCGTGACGGGCAAGCGCCTCAACTCGCTCTACCGTGAGACCCACCCCAAGTATGTAGAGCCTCAGCATCCCATCACGTTCCTGCCTTGGGATAAGGAGAAATTTATCCTTTGGAGCGAGAAGGACGGCTATAACCATCTTTACCTTTATGACACCACGGGCAGGCTGGTGAAACAGCTCACCAGTGGCCAATGGGTGGTGATGGAAATGCTCGGTTTTGATACAGAGCGTCAAGCGGTTATCATCAGCGCCAATGCCGATAGCCCCATCCAGCAGAACCTCTACCGTGTGGATGTCGCCACAGGCAAGATGACGCGCATCGATGAGGGCGGTCGTGGCTGGCATAGCGGTCGCTTGAGTGATAGCGGCGCTTGGCTCATTGATAGCTACCAAGAGCCCGACGTGCCACGCAATATCGCCATAGTCGATACTCGCAACAATCGTCAGTACCGCTATTTCACGGCACCCGACCCCTGGCAGGGTTACACCGTGCCCGAGTACCGTTGCGGCTCTATCAAGGCAGCCGACGACAGCACCGATCTATACTATCGCATGGTCATGCCTGTCGATTTTGATCCCACTAAAAAATATTCCACTGTGGTTTATGTCTATGGCGGCCCCCACGCCCACAATGTGGATGCCCGCTGGCATTATTCTAGCCGCAGTTGGGAAACCTATATGGCTCAGAAGGGTTACCTCCTGTTCATTCTCGACAACCGCGGCAGCGAGAACCGCGGCCGTGACTTCGAGCAGGCCACTTTCCGCCACCTGGGCCAGGTCGAGATGCAGGACCAGATGCGTGGTGTAGATTTCCTGCGCACCCTCAACTATGTGGATACCGCCCGCTTGGGCGTTCACGGATGGAGCTTCGGTGGTTTCATGACCATCAGCCTGATGACTAACTATCCTGACGTGTTCAAGGTGGGTGTCGCTGGCGGACCCGTCATCGACTGGAAATGGTATGAGGTGATGTATGGCGAGCGCTATATGGATACCCCGCAGACCAACCCCGAGGGTTATGCGCAAACGAGCCTGATCCACAAGGCTAAGGACCTTAAGGGACGTCTCCAAATCATCATCGGCCTGAACGATCCCACCGTGGTGCCCCAGCATGCCTACAGCTTCCTTAAAGCCTGTATCGCTGCTGGCACCCAGCCCGACTTCTACGTCTATCCTGGCCAGGGCCACAACATGCGCGGCCACCAGAGTGTCCACCTCCACGAACGCATCACCCGCTACTTCGACGACTACCTGAAGTAAAGTGTCACATTCTGCCTGATGGCAGAGTGGACCTGGTTTATTAAAAGGGACCTTTTCAAGAAAAAGAAACAGGCAGGGTATCATATGCTATTCCCTGCCTGTTTATTTGCTTCTTAGTATTTGTGAAGCAACCAGTTGAGGACGTTCACCTTGCAGATACCGTCGTAGTTGGCATCCGGATCGTCATCAAGGGTCAGCAACCACTTGGTGTTATGATCTTTGATGACTTTTAATGGGGCCAACTCGCGTTCTAGTGTGTGGGCATTTCTGACTGTGGCCGACACTTGATAATAATTTGTCTGTTCGTCGTTGATAGTGACGAAGTCAATCTCCAGATTATCATTCTTTCCGATAAACACATGTTGGTTGTGGCGTAACAGTTCCAAATAAACCACATTCTCCAACAGGTGCCCTGCATCCACTCCATGGCGTCCTAACATGACGCGCCTCAAAGCGACATCGACTAGATAATATTTTTCCATTGTCTTGAGCAACTGTTTCCCTTTGACATTATAGCGACCTGCTTTGTATAGAATAAAACTCTCTTGCAATGCCGACAGGTATTTCTCGACAGTTTTCACATCGATTTTCCTGCCCGATGATGTCATGGTGTCGGCTATCTTCTTTGTTGACAATGTATTACCGATATTGTCCATCATAAAAGACAATACGCTCTCAAGCATCATGGCGTCACCGATATTCTTTCTCTGCATCACGTCTTTGAGTACAATAGTGTTGTATATCCCTTGCAGGTATTCATTGATGACTGCTGTATTGTCACGCAATTCGGCGGTGTAAGGGAAACTGCTGTTTGTCACATAATCGACGTATTTTCTGCCCAGTTCGTGCTCATTCCCTGTACTTTCGATAAACTCTGCAAATGACAGTGGCAACATCTTGATTTCAATATATCTGCCTGAAAGAAGTGTCGCTATTTCACTGGATAACATGAAAGCGTTAGATCCAGTGATATACAAATCGACATTAGGCTTGATGTATAGGGCATCCAGCACATCGGCAAATCTTTCGACATGTTGTATTTCATCAAGGAATATATAGGTTTTCCTTGAGTCGTGCAGACGTGATTTCACGTAGGCATACAATGCATCGGGATTTCTCAGCTCCTTGTTGTCATAATCCTCAAGGTTGATAGCTAAGATCCTTTCATTCTCGACTCCCATTGTGCGCAGCTCATCCTGCATAATTTCGAGCATTGTTGATTTGCCGCATCGTCTCACGCCTGTGATGATCTTGATAATTCGTTTGTCACGCAGGGATGTTAATTTGCTCAGATAATCGTTGCGCTGTATTCTTTTCATAATTGCTTGAATTTGTTGTTTGTGCTGCAAAGGTAAGGAAAGTTTTTGGAATTGATTCCAAAAAGTATTGAAAAAAATGAAAGTTTTTGGAATTGATTCCAAAAAGTTGGCGAAAATTGCGGTTTTTTGGATTTCATTCCAATAAAGTGCTGGAAAGGTTGTAATGGGTGAGTACAATGCACTGAGATTATAGGGGTTATCTATGTAATAGATAAAAAGTTGATAAATTCTTGCATAGAATGGTTCAGAAATTGGGGAAAATTTGCTATATTTGCAGCCAATATAGACATAAACCAAATTATTCCAATACATAAACATTATGAACAAACAAATCACATTGCAACAGGCCGTCGAGAAGGTACAGGACGGCATGACTATTATGTTTGGCGGTTTTTTGGGTAACGGCAGTGCCACCCAGATTATTGACGCTATTGTAGAGAAGGGTGTTAAAGACCTCACCATCATTGCTAACGACACCGCCTATGACGAGGTGGCTCACGGCAAGTTGGTTAGCAACCACCAGGTGAAAAAGGCTATCGTGTCCCACACGGGTACCAACAAGCAGACCGCATTGCAGAAGAATGAGGGCACCCTCATCGTGGAATATGTTCCCCAGGGTACTCTGGCAGAGCGCATCCGTGCGGCAGGTGCAGGTCTGGGCGGCGTTTTGACCCCCACTGGCTTGGGCACCATCATGGCCGATGGCAAGGAAATCATCACGGTGGACGGCAAGGAGTTCTTGCTGGAGAAGCCCCTGCGTGCCGACATCGCCTTCTTGCGTGCCAACATCGTTGACGAGTTTGGTAACATGGTATTCCTGGGCACCACCAACAATTTCAACCCGCTGATGGCCACCGCTGCCGACTATGTGGTTGTTGAGGCCGAGAAGCTCGTTCCCGTGGGTGAGATCGCTCCCGAGCACGTTCATGCTTCGGGTATCTATGTTGACGGCATCTATGTTGAGCAGTAAGGATTAGCAATTAGGAGACAGTAATTGTACTTAAAACTAAAAACTTACAACTTAAAACTAAGAAAAACATGGAATACAAGACAATGATCAGACTGCGCATGAGCGCAAAGGATGCCCACTACGGTGGCAACCTGGTTGATGGAGCACACATGGTACACCTGTTTGGTGACGTGGCTACCGAGTTGTTGATTATGCGTGACGGCGACGAAGGCCTCTTCTGCGCCTACGACAATATCGAGTTCCTGGCACCTGTCTATGCCGGCGACTTCATCGAGGCCGAGGGTTGGATTGACCGCGAGGGCAACACCTCACGTCACATGGTATTTGAGGCCCGCAAGGTGGCTCAGGCCCGTCCCGACATCAGCGCATCGGCTGCCGACATTCTCGAAGAGCCCGTTGTCGTTTGCCGCGCATCAGGCACCTGTGTAACTCCCAAAGATTGCCAACGCAAGAAATAAGGTTTTAGGCGATAGTAATCATACTTACAACTTAAAACTAAAAATTTACAACTGAAAAATGGATAAACTGATTATCACTGCCGCCATTTGCGGCGCCGAGGTTACCAAGGAGCAGAATCCCAATGTGCCCTATACCGTAGAAGAAATCGTCCGTGAGGCCAAGTCAGCCGTTGACGCTGGTGCTGCTATCGTTCACCTGCACGTGCGCTGGGACGACGGTACGCCCACTCAGGACCGTGCCCGCTTCCAGAAGTGTGAAGAGGCCATCCTCAAGGAGTGCCCCAATGTCATCCTGATTCCGTCAACTGGCGGTGCTGTGGGTATGACCCCCGACGAGCGCCTGCAATCGACCGACACGACCCCGCTGCCCGAGATGGCAACGCTCGACTGCGGTACTTGCAACTTTGGCGACGAGATCTTTGACAACACGATGCCCACCATGCGTGCCTTCGGTAAGCGCATGATTGAGCGCGGCATCAAGCCCGAGTATGAGTGCTTTGAGATGGGTCACCTCGACACCATCCTCAACATGGCCCGCAAGGGTGAGGTTCCCGGTGCTCCCATGCAGTTCAACTTTGTGCTGGGCGTTCCCGGTTGCACACCCGCCACCGTGGCTAACCTGTGCTGGCTCGTGAACGGTATCCCCGCTGGTTCCACTTGGACCGTCACCGGTGTTGGCCGTCACGCCTTCCCGATGGCTGCTGCCGCTATCGCCATGGGCGGTAACGTGCGCGTGGGCTTTGAGGATAACCTCTACCTCTCAAAGGGTGTGCTTGCCAAGAGCAACGGCGAACTCGTCGAGAAGGTGGTTCGCATCGCCAAGGAACTGGGCCGTCCCATCGCCACCAGCGACGAGGCCCGCGAAATCCTGGGCTTGCCCAAGCGCAACTAGAAACTAGGGACTAGAAACTAAGGACTAGAAACTAAGGACTAGAAACTAAGGACTAGAAACTAAGGACTAGAAACTAAAAACTATTATAACTGTTTAACTATTAAACCAATTAAAACAATGCAGAAACACGGAAACAGATTCGGTACGCACCGAGTAATCGAACCCAAGGGCATTCTTCCTCAGCCCGCTAACAAGCTGGACAACAACATGGACGAGATCTACGACAACGAGATCTTGATTGATGTACAGACACTGAATATTGACTCAGCTTCGTTCACCGACATCCACAACTATGCTAAGCAGCAGGCCAAGGATCCTAACAACGAGGCCGAGGTGATGGAGGAAATCAAGAAGGAAATGCTCCTCAACGTTGAGTTGCAGGGCAAGCACCGCAACCGTCGCACCGGTTCGGGTGGTATGCTCCTGGGTAAGGTAGAGAAGATCGGTGACGCCCTCAAGGGCAAGATCGACTTGAAGGAAGGCGATCGCATCGCTACCCTCGTATCGCTGTCGCTGACTCCGCTGCGCATCGATGAGATTCTCGAGATCCGTGCCGACGTTGACCAGGTGGACATCAAGGGTAAGGCTATCCTGTTCGAGAGCGGCATCTATGCCAAGATTCCCGATGACATGCCTGAGAAGCTCGCTTTGAGCGCCCTCGACGTTGCTGGTGCTCCCGCCCAGACTGCTAAGCTCTGCCAGTATGGCCAGAATGTTGTTATCCTGGGTGCAGGTGGCAAGAGCGGTATGCTGTGCTGCTACGAGGCCAAGAAGCGCGTAGGCGTTACCGGTAAGGTGATCGGTCTCGCCAACAGCCCCAAATCAACCCAGCGCATCAAGGACCTCGGCTTCTGTGACGTGGTCGAGAGCGTTGCCGGCATGACCCCCGTTGAGGTTTATGAGCTGGTTTACAAGCTGACCGACGGCAAGATGGCCGACACCACCATCAACTGCGTGAACGTGCCTGATTGCGAGATGACTGCAGTGTTGTGCACCAAGGATGACGGCGTGGTTTACTTCTTCTCGATGGCCACCAGCTTCACCAAGGCTGCCCTGGGTGCTGAGGGTATCGGTGCCGACGTGAACATGATTATCGGTAACGGCTACACTAAGGGCCATGCCGACTTTACCTTGCAGGAGCTGCGCGAGTGCCCCGAGCTGCGCAAGATCTTTGAGGAACTCTACGCCTAATCAAGAAATTTGATGCCGGTGGGGCACGTTCATGCGTGCCTCCACGGCATCATCATTTGACACAATCATGGTAGAATCAAGAAGAAAACAGATGTTTCCTGATGTCACCGACGAACAGTGGAATGACTGGAAGTGGCAGGTGAAAAACCGCATCGAGACCCTCGATGAGCTCAAGAAGTATGTGAGCCTCACCGCCGAGGAGGAAGAGGGCGTTAAGCAGACCCTCAAGACCTTGCGCATGGCCATCACGCCTTACTACCTGAGCCTCATCAACCCCGATGATCCCCACGATCCCATTCGCCGTCAGTGCATCCCCACGGGTCTTGAGACCCATCAGGCTGCTGCCGACCTGCTCGACCCCCTGCATGAGGACGAGGATTCACCCACGCCCGGTTTGACCCACCGTTATCCCGATCGCGTGCTGTTCCTCATCACCGACATGTGCTCGATGTATTGCCGCCACTGCACTCGCCGCCGCTTTGCCGGTCAGACCGACAACGAGTGTGGCATGGACCGCATCGAGAAGGCGCTGGAGTATATCCGCAACACCCCGACGGTGCGCGACGTCCTTCTCTCGGGTGGCGACGCATTGATGGTGAGCGACAAGCGACTGGAATACATCATCTCGGAACTCCGCAAGATTCCTCACGTAGAGATCGTCCGTCTGGGTACCCGCACTCCCGTGGTTTGCCCGCAGCGCATCACGCCCGAGTTGTGCGACATGTTGAAGAAGTATCATCCCATCTGGATCAATACCCACTTCAACCATCCCAACGAGGTGACTCCCGAGTCAAGCCGTGCCTGCGAAATGCTGGCCAATGTCGGTATTCCCTTGGGCAACCAAAGCGTGCTGCTGCGCGGTGTGAACGACTGCGTCCACGTGATGAAGAAGCTCGTGCATGAAATCGTCAAGATTCGCGTGCGTCCCTACTACATCTACCAGTGCGACCTGTCGATGGGTCTGGAGCACTTCCGCACCCCCGTCAGCAAGGGTATCGAGATCATCGAGGGCTTGCGTGGCCACACCAGCGGCTACTGCGTGCCCACCTTCGTGGTCGATGCTCCCGGTGGCGGCGGTAAGACTCCGGTCATGCCCCAGTACATCATCTCGCAAGCGCCCGGACGTGTGGTATTGCGCAACTTCGAGGGTGTGATCACCACCTATACCGAGCCCACCGACTACCACAGCGAGTGCAACTGCCCCGAGTGCCAGGCTGCACGTGCCAAGGAGCAGGTGGCTGCCGACAAGGCCGTGGACGGTGTGATTTCGCTGCTTGAGGGCGAGCGCATGAACATCGAGCCCAAGGCACTGAAGCGCCACGAGCGCAACGAGGTGCGCAACAAGAAGTAAAACTTGATGTCAGTCCCGTGACGGTGTGTCATAATTAGTGCCTAGAATTTTGATCGGCCTTGCGGCCGAGAAATTAAACAAAAATTTTTATTAATAATTTTGCTTAATTTCTCGCGCGAAGCGCGACATAGAATGCAACGAATGAATTATGACACACCCTCACGAGGATTTGACTTGGTTGTGAATAGTGCTTCCCTTCATCAATGACATATTGCAATACGATAGCCTGTCTATCGTGGGCTTGGAGAAGAACACAGGCAAGACAGAGTGCCTGAAGTATGTGCTCGACCGCCTGCCAGTCCAAACCAAGCGCATCGCTGTGACATCTATCGGCATTGATGGAGAGACCGTTGACCAGGTGACACGCACCCAGAAGCCTGAAATCGTCCTCCGAGAGGGGATGTATTTCGGCACCAGCGAGGCTCACTATCGCCAGCGACGGCTGGTCTCGGAACTCATCGATGTGAGCGACGAGAACACTTCACTGGGCAGAGTGGTGACTGCCAAGGCGCTCACAGGAGGCAAAATTCTCCTGTCGGGACCCTCGTCGGCAAACGGCCTCATGCGATGGATGAATGAAATGCAGCAGCGTTTCGGCATCCAGCTGGTTATCATCGATGGAGCACTGTCGCGCATGAGTTTGGCATCGCCTGCAGTGAGCCAATCGATGATTCTGGCAACGGGAGCAGCCTATTCGGCCAACATCACCACCCTGGTGAGCAAGACCGCTCATGTGGTGGACCTCATCAACCTGGAACTGACAAGCAATCGCAATATAGCGAGACTCATGCCACTGGAAAAGGGACTGTGGTCCATCGACAAAGACGGCAACCTCAACAGCCTGGACTCGATGACCTCCCTGTCAAGAGACATCCGTTTTGACGGCATGGACAACTGCGAAACACTCTATGTGGCTGGTGCACTGGTTGACGGATTCCTTGAGAAGGTGAGGAAAAACAAGAGTCTCAAGCAGGTGGAACTGGTAGTGAGGGATTTCACTAAAATCTTCGTCACACCACAGCAGTTCCGGCTGTTCATCAAGACGGGAGGACGAATCAGGGTGTTGCAGAAGAGCAAACTCATCGCCGTTACCGTCAATCCCACATCGCCCAGCGGTTATGTCCTCGACTCGGACACCCTGTGCGGTAAACTCAGCGAAGCCATCGGGCTTCCCGTTTATGACTTGTTAAAAAACAACCCTCAGTGCAACTGAAGAATGTCATAGAATCGCCTTGTGGCCTGCGTTTCATGCTCGACCAGCTTGAATTGCAGTCAGGCTTTGCCCGCCGGTGGCTTCTCGACTCACCCATGATGACGAGTGACGAAGAGATTGCCGCGGCCTATGACATGTTGCGCCAATTTGACGCATTTGTCGGGAAAGCCGACAAGACCCGCCTTGACACACTGCTATTCAAACTGCAGGGACTAAAAGATATACACACGACCATTAAGAATCTGCACAACCACGCCACACTTGATGACATCGAGCTGTTTGAAGTCAAGCATCTCGCCATATTGGCGACCGATGTGACCCGGCTGTTGCGTGAGCAGGAAATGGACAGCGTGGTGGAGATTCCCGCCCTCGACGAGGTTATCAACATCCTCGACCCCGACGGGATGAAGATAGCCACATTCTATATTTATGATTCCTATTGCACCCAACTCAGGGATTTGCGCAACCAGATGCGCCAGCATCCTGAACAGCAGGACGACCTGCTGTTGCAGGCCAGCGAACTTGAGGAGGGCGTGCGACAAGACCTGAGCCGGCAGTTGCATCCCTTTGCGACCGCCATCGAGCAGGCACAAATTGCTCTGGCATGCATCGACGTGAACCTGGCCAAGGCAACTCAAATCAGACAGATGGGGCTTTGTTTCCCCGTCTTGTCAGAAGACGGAACAAGCCGCTACGGCGACATGTTCCATCCCCAAGTAAAAGCCGCCCTTGCCGACCATGACAAACTGTTCCAGCCTGTGAACATCGCCTTTGGTCAGCACCCCACCCTTATCACAGGTGCCAATATGGGCGGCAAAACCGTTGTGTTGAAGACATTGACCTTGTGTCAACTGCTCTTCCAATTCGGGTTCGGCATTCCTGCTGCTTCGGCACAAATTGCCGTAAAAGACGAGATACACTTCTGCATCGGTGACGAGCAGTCGGTCGAGAAAGGACTGTCATCGTTTGCCGCCGAGATGAAGAACATCGATGCCGTCATCAAGGCATCGCGCGAGGAAAAGAAACTGTTGGCGTTGATTGACGAGCCAGCCCGGACTACCAATCCCACCGAGGGAGCCGCACTCGTGACGGCATTGCTCAAGGTGCTGGCAGGCCGCGACATGAGCCTGATCATGACAACGCACTACGATATCGAACCGGGCGAGGCACGTTGCCTGAGAGTAAAAGGCTTCGAAAACGGTACAATGGACTATCAACTGGTCGAAGTGCAGGACGGTGAGGTACCCCACGAGGCACTCAACATCGCCCAAAGCCTGGGCATCGACAACGAGTGGATAACTACTGCGAGAACTCTGCTGGAGGACTCCAACCGACAACAATGACATCACACTATATACTATATACACTATGCAAAAGAGCAAGTTAGGACTAGATTTTGAAAAAGTTGAGTATGCCAGAGGGCTTGCTAAAGGTATTGCCGAGGATGTGCAATCCTTTGTGGAACAATACACGACAGTTGCCGTTGAGCGCACCTTGTGCCGCTTGATGGGCATCGACGGTGTTGACGACAACGATGTGCCCCTGCCCAACGTAGTGGTCGAGGCGCTGAAAGACAAGGGTGTGTTGAACGAGGGTGCCTTGTTCTTCATCGCCAATGCCATGATTCAAACCGGACTGAACCCGCAGCAAATTGCCGAGAAGGTTGCCAAAGACGAGCTGGACATCACCAAGGTCATCACACGTGACCCCAAACAGATTGCCGATGCCTTGCAACCCGTCATCGACGAGAGCATGACACGCATCCGCACTCGCCGTGCACGCCGCGAGCATTACCTCGAAACCATCGGTGAGGGCCCCAAGCCCTATCTGTACATCATTGTGGCAACGGGTAACATCTACGAGGACGTGGTGCAGGCCCAGGCCGGTGCCCGCCAGGGTGCCGACGTCATCGCCGTGATCCGCACCACGGGTCAGAGTCTGCTGGACTATGTGCCTTATGGCGCCACGACCGAGGGCTTCGGCGGTACCTTTGCCACCCAGGAGAACTTCCGCATCATGCGCAAGGCGCTTGACGAGGTTGGTGAGGAGCAGGGACGTTACATCCGTTTGTGCAACTACTGCTCAGGTCTGTGTATGCCCGAGATCGCCATCATGGGCGCCTTCGAGGGCCTGGATGTGATGCTGAACGATGCCCTTTACGGCATCCTCTTCCGCGACATCAACATGCAGCGCACTCTGATTGACCAGTACATGAGCCGCATCATCAACGGCTTTGCCGGCGTCATCATCAACACGGGTGAAGACAACTACCTGACTACTGCCGACGCTGTCGAGGCCGCTCACACCGTGCTGGCATCAGACCTTATCAACGAGCAGCTCGCCCTCATGGCAGGTCTGCCCGAGGAGCAGATGGGTCTGGGACATGCTTTCGAGATGGATCCCATGCTCGAGAACGGCTTCCTGCTGGAGCTGGCTCAAGCACAGATGACCCGCGAGATCTTCCCCAAGGCCACCCTGAAGTACATGCCCCCCACAAAGTTCATGACGGGTAACATCTTCCGCGGTCACATCCAGGATGCCCTGTTCAATATGATTGGCATCTGGACTCACCAGGGAATCCAATTGCTGGGTATGCCCACCGAGGCCATCCACACCCCATTCATGAGCGACCGCTACCTCTCTATCGAGAACGCCAAGTATATCTTCAACAACATGAAGAGCATCGGCGAGGAGATGGAGTTTGTCGAGGGCGGCATCTGCCGCAACCGTGCCAAGGAAGTGCTGGGCAACACTATCCAGTTGCTGGAGGAAATCACTAAGGAAGGCCTGTTCACCGCCCTTGAGAAGGGTATCTTCGGTGACGTGAAACGTCCCAAGAACGGTGGTAAGGGCTTGCAGGGTGTCACCATGAAGGGTGAGAACTACTACAACCCGTTTGTGGAGCTGATGAAAGGCAAGAGATAATTAACATCACTATAAGGTTACTAGAATACTATGAGCGAAGGATTATATAGCATGGAAGCTAAGGATTTTGACAAAACCTTAGACTTCACCAAGATAAAGCCTTACGGCGACACGATGAACGATGGCAAGGTGCAACTCAGTTTCACCCTGCCCGTGCCTTGCGGTGCCGAGGCGGTCGAGGCCGCCAAGCAGTTGCTCCGCAAGATGGGTCTGGAGAATCCCAGCGTGGTCTTCTATAAAGAATTGACCCCTGGTTTCACCTTCTTCAACTGCTACGGCAGTTGCACCCACACCGTGGACTACAGCACCATCTACGTTCCCAAAGTGGAAAGCAACACGATGGACATGTATGAAACCGACGAGTACATCAAGGAGAACATCGGCCGCAAGATTGTCATTGTAGGCGCTTCGACAGGTACCGACGCACACACCGTGGGCATCGACGCCATCATGAACATGAAGGGCTATGCCGGCCACTACGGACTGGAGCGCTACGAGATGATCGAGGCTTACAACCTGGGCTCACAGGTGCCCAACGACGAGTTTATCGCCAAGGGTATCGAGCTCCATGCCGACGCCCTGCTTGTCTCGCAGACGGTGACCCAGAAGGACGTGCACATCAAGAACATGACCGAGTTCATCGAGTTGATGGAGGCCGAGGGCTTGCGCGACAAGATGATCTGCTGCTGTGGCGGTGCCCGTGTCACCCATGAGCTGGCCAAGGAACTCGGCTTTGACGCCGGTTTCGGCATGAACACCTATGCCGACGACGTGGCATCGTTCGTCGTGCAAGAAATGGTCAAGAGAGGAATGAAATGATTCAAGTTACGGCTTGCCGTAACTTGAAGATTAGAGATTAGTGATTAGTGAGAGAATTGCTGGTCGATAATCTTGAGAGAACTGAAAACAATAACTTTTTAAAAAACATATAATTAATCTCAAATAACTATTTTCATTATGGATAAATATCAAATGAGAGAAGTCATCGCAAAACGTGCTGCCAAGGAGTTGCACGACGGCGATGTTGTGAATCTGGGTATCGGTATCCCCACCTTAATCCCTAACTACCTGCCCGACGGCGTTTCGGTAACTCTGCAGACCGAGAACGGTGCCATGGGTATGGGTCCCACGCCCGAAGAGGGCAAGGAGGATAAGAACCTCATCAATGCCGGTGGCGGTGCCATCACGTTGAACCCCGGTGCTTGCACCTTCGACTCGGCAACCTCGTTCGCCATCATCCGTGGCGGCCATGTGAACGTCTCGTTCCTCGGCGCGCTGCAGGTTGATGAGAAAGGTAACCTCGCCAACTGGATTATCCCCGGCAAGATGGCTCCCGGCATGGGCGGCGCAATGGACCTGGTTGTGGGCGCCAAGCGTGTGATCCTCACCATGGAGCACACCCAGAAGGGTAACCCCAAGATTTTGAAGGAGTGCACATTGCCCCTCACCGCTGCCGGCCAGGTCAACATGATTATCACCGAGAGGGGTGTCATGGACA
>JAEEGF011366482.1_pt1 | contig 31252 bp, 22 predicted proteins | sample 9134171 | NCBI WGS metagenome assembly JAEEGF01 (sample SAMN16246542, study PRJNA631951) | gut metagenome | biome: gut microbiome; feature: rumen; material: AP-attached | host: Bos | place: Iran: Karaj | collected 2018-10 | reverse complement strand
CGTCCACTGGTCGGTGACGGGCGCAGGATCGCCGAGCAGTCCACCCTGCGGCGGCTGAATCCCGCCCTGAAAGCCCTGCTGCTGGTTGTTTGTGACCGCCCCTGGCGACACAAGCGGCTGGAGTCCGCCACCGGGGCCGATCACCATCTGAATGTTGTTTGTGCCGCCGTCGCCGCCGCCATTGCCTCCCCCGTTTCCGCCGCCGTCGCCCGGCTTGACGCTGGCATACACCCACATGGCGATGAAGAACGTGCCGAGGATGATGCGCCCGGTCTTCGTCTGCTTCTTGAAGAACGTGACGAGGTCTTGTACGGGGCGGATGTTCTTCTCGTGCATGAGCGCGACAAGCCACGCGATGGTCGATGCACACGCGAGGGAGAGTAGAAACGCTGTCCAGAGTCTTGAAATCATGGCGTCACCTCAACCTTATGGCGAAACCCAAGTTGGACGCCTTGTAGTAGAGCCAGTCCGATAGCGGTTCCGTCCCGCGACGGGTCATGCGCATCATATTCCACTCCCGCCGCCATAGCCACGCCGGAGGTCTCTCGGACAGAATCCCAGCGAACGCAGAGGCGTTTACACCGGCAACAGCAATCCGGCGCACCTGCTGCGGAGACGATCTAATGTCCAGATGCAGTTCGACAGAAAGGCTTTGTGACCCAGCTATGGCATCCGAATCAAAGCTCTCACAAGTCAGTGCATTCTCGATGAAGTACCGTCCGCCGCGCCACCCGAAGCGAGTCTCGACCTCCTCCGCATCAAGGACACCGTTCGTGTTCACGTCAGTTCCGAAAGCCATCTCAAGGTCGTTAGTCGGCGTTCCGCAAAAGGTGAACTTCAAGTCAACGTAGTTGATGTCTGCCTTGTTTATCACCATGTTCGTCGAAACCTCAGTATCGGCAAACGGCGACATGGGCATCTGGTTTACCGTGAACTCGACCGCCCGGAGCGCAAACGCCCCGGCAGCGGACAAAGCAAACAAAACACATGACTTGACCTTCATCACTTGGGACCTTTCGCCGCAGATGGTTGCGCGGTCTTGCCTTTGGGCGAAGTGGGCGGTTCCGGGACGTAGCTTACGATGTCGCCGATGTCGCAGTTGAGGGTGCTGCATATCTTTTCGAGAATTGGCGTAGCCACGGCCTCGCCCTTCGACATCTTCGCAAGGGTCGTGGGAGACAAGCCAATAGCTTCACGCAGATCGGAGCGTGTCATGTCATGGTCAATCAACTGATGCCAGAGTTTTTTATAGCAGAGAGCCATTGCCGTTCACCTGATTCGACTTTTGTTTTCGCTGAATACGAGACATTATATCATATCTCCGGCCAAAATACAATAGCTGTATGTATGATAACTCCACGTTTATGGAGTATTAGTCCATCGGCAATGGGCAATCCAGATTCTCATAAAACCGCAAGACGAGGCATGCTTGCGCCGTCTCGTCTCACAGAACAAATGCCTCCATGACCCATATATTGAATTGTCTCATTTGAAACTCCCCCTAAACAAAATTATCAAGACATCTCACAAAAACTTCGATACGAGATCCTCACCGATCCTGCGGGCATCCTCGCGGCATTGTCGCTCGCATTCGTCAGTCGCGCTTCTAAGCGTCTCCGCCAATTTCGCAGGAAGAACCTTCGACGCTTGATAGACATCCCACCCACTCCACAACGTGCAGCCGACCGTGGCCACACCTCCAATAATGTCACCCACTGGGAGTGGCCCGTCAACAGCCGCCGCGCCAGCACTCGCCGCCATAGTTCCTGCCTGTCGAGCGGCGATGCCCCCCAGCAGTTTTGCGACCGTAGCAACCGTTTCCCTTATGCAGACTGCCTCGACTGCAACTGCGATTCCGGCGACAATCTGCCCACTTGTTAAATCACCGATTCGCTTCTCGACATTTTCTGCCCATTGTTCCAGCAACGCCTTGTAAGCTTCATCGCCGTTTGCTTCCGCCGACTCAAGTTCTTTGCCAAGTTTGTGAGCAAATGCACGATTAGCCGTTACTAGGTTCTCCGTCAATCTGCGAATGCATGCAGACACATCGTCGCGTGCCGCATACAACTTGTCATAAAACGGTGCGAGGTCTTGCTGCATAATCCCGTCTACCCTGTTGCCGCCGAATAGCCTGTCGGACACCATCGCCTTTACTAAGGACGCGCAATGAGACATTGAATCGAATCTTTCAACTATATCGGTTATATTTGCCCTAGTACGCCCAAACCCCCTGTCGGCTACAGAATCTACCTCTGTGAGAAATACTTGGTACACTCGGTCGAGATCCCCCTTGTACTCTGCTCGGAGTCTTTCGCTCGATCTGTTGACACATTTTGTCGATGCTGATGTTGCAGCCGGCGTCTGCATCTCCCGCATTTTCGCAAGACGCCAGACGCCAAGCAATGTTAGCGCGATGAAGCCCGCAACCGCCCAAACGAGGCCGATGCGCGTGAAACCTGATTTGCAGTTCTGCGCTGTGGTCGTATTGCCAGATTCACCTATAGACAAGGATGCATCTTCCGATGTGACGCGGCTCTTGCGAATAATCGCCAGTCGGATTCCGGTTCGCATAAATGCAATCAACGGCCATATGAACCATACAAGGAAAGCAACTCCAACAATGAATATCAGGGTGATTATGTACTTTGGCAAGGTCAAGAAGTCGGACATGATTCCCCGCGCAGTTTCTGGATTGTTGCGGACGGCATCTCCGACGCTTTCACTGACGGTCTGGAAACCGTCTGCCGTCTCGTGCGCACCGACGACTAGCGCCGTGGCACCGCCTACGGCAAGAATCCTGCCGGGGGTCGCACACTCCGCGATTGTGCCTACCGTTGTCCTCGTGGCAGCTTTCGCTGCATCGTGCCTTGCGGTCGCCATCGCAAAGGCCGCCCCACCGCGCACGACAGCCTTTCCACCAGCATGAGCTCCAGCCTGTTCCGCAGCCTTCACACCCGCCTTTACGACTGGCGTTAAAGGCGATGCATAAACGCTGAACATGCTCAGCAAGAACATCGTCGCCGTTACCATTATTCTGTTTGTCTGGTAGTTCATTGTTCCATTCCTTTATGCTGTCATTCGTCAATCCGAGCATCCAAATTGCCTTGTATGCCCAAACGCGAATATTGTCGCATATTATGATGAATGAAACATGAATGTGGACATCCGCAGATATCCGCTAAAACCACTTACCGAATTGGTGTTGATAGATTTCTATGCACGAAGGAAACGATTAAGCATCATCTCACCTATTGTTTCTTTAAGAGCATGATACTCTTCTGGTGCGATATCAAGTTTGTCGTCGTAGTCAAATGGCTTAGCGGGAATGTCTGTTGGCACAGCCTTCTTCTCGTTGGCATCCCAGCGGAAGCCGACCAATTCCGGGTGCAGACTCGCACCATGATCAAACAGGACGTTGTACTGATGATAGAACTCTATGAATCGCGACAGAACATCGCGAGGAACCTGGTGGGCATCAGGACGTTCAGGTGTAACCTGTTGCGCAGCAAGATGCTTTTCGATTGCACGAGGGGCGAAATTAAGAAACACTATTCGATATCCTGCGGTACGCGCCGCATCGGTGTATGGCTCGGTTTCCCACGGACGGAGATTTGTGTTGTCGACAACAACTACGTCCACACCCATTCCAAGCGATTCCTTGAACTTAGTAAGGTTCTTTAGATGAAATTCCGGCAACTTTTCTATATCAAAGTCATACGTGCGAGTAACGGGGTTGGTGTAATAGGTATCCGTTGAATGGACTGCAATTGTCAATCCCGCCCCAATCACGGCGTCACGTATCCGATTTGAGAACGTCGTTTTACCAGAACCTGGGACCGCACGAAAGAATAACACGGTCTTGACAAATCCCGCCTTACTTGCGGCATGCTCCCGAACCAAACGTGTCTGCGTAGAGACGTCGTCCGGCCTTGCGCCATCCATGCCAGACTCAATTGCCGGTTCGTTGTCTTGATTCTTTGCTTGCATTGCCTATACCTTCCCTTTGAGAGACCACACGAGTCGTCCCCAGAACCCTAATTTCTCGATTTGTTGCAGCCTCGTATTTGCAGCACGAAGAACCTGCATCTCCGCAGTAGCATCTTTAATCTGTGCCGCCAAAGCTTCATTGGCTTCTTTAAGACTTTTCAGATCTTGTTCTGCCTTGTCTAGGTTATTCGTGCTCTTGTCAAGATCGCGTTCAATTGTGCGTTGCACATTTTCTGCATCTGCAAGTTTCTGCTTGAGTTCATCACGTTCTTGTTTAACTTCGTTTACACGAGTTGCCCAATAGGTCTCGCGGCTCTGAAGACGTTGATCGCTGTCTGCAAGTTTTCGCATTGCCACCTCGTATGGCGATTCCTCATCCTTGACACTATCAGGCAGTTTCTCTGGCGGCAATGTCCATTCCGTAAATTCGGTCGTCTTGAAATCGGCAATCTTCGGGCAGCTCTTACTATCGAGAAGACGCTGATAGTCATCATGCGCCAGCACACGGCAAACATAGAAACGGCCGTTGGCCTCGTATCCAAGCACTCTTATGCTTGTGTTTCCCTGCTTTAGGATGATAAGATCTGTCGCTGTAGTCTTTTTATGATTCCCCATCCAACCGCGTCTAATGATTCGATCCTGCGAATCTATCACCATATTGCAGGCTGTGCGATACATTTGGCCGTGCGATAGCGTTTTCAAATCCTTGAGTCCCTGTGGCGCGACAGGAGCCATTTCGCGCTCGAATTCTGGCGCGAACGTCTCGGTAAAGGCGGTGGATGTGATAAAGCCGGGACGTCCAGACGGCTCCACAAACGAAAGGAACAAATCTCTTTCGTCATCGTTGTATCCCTTTATCCGGGCGAGGAACTCGTCCTCGTGCATTTCGCACTTTCTGCCCAGCTCGACAAGAGCCCCCCTTGCACGGGTATAAAGATCTCGATCTAGCGAGAAAGGAAGCGGGGGAAGCCTGATGAGAGAATCTATGAATTCAAAAGTGTACAGGACTGGCAAATGGAATGCCATGCCAAGTGCTGTCAAGAATGGGACGATGCCCTTATATCCACCCACAGGACACAGAAAAGTCTCGTAAGTATATCGATTTTCCTCTATGCGAGAAACAACTGCCTTGACAAATTCGGGGAGGCCTACACGTCGAAGACGCTCAGCGTCTGCGACTTGCAATCCCGGAATTCGCACCAATTCAACACTGCTATCATCCAGTCCAAACTCGGAAATGATAAGCCGTTTGGTTGCCTCCCCACAGATTCGAGACAAGCCATTGTCTGTGCTTAGGAGAACAACTTTATCACATGACGATATACCAGCCTTCTTGAGGACTGAAAACTCTGCACTGAATTCATGGGGATGTGCCTTATCATTAAGCTTTAGTTGGACTTGATTGCCAAGAGCCTTCTCGAACGCTTCGTCACGATCATCCCATTCGCCAGGCGATTTTTGCTTTGCCCACAAGACTTCCTTCAACGCATTTGCGACAGATGTCCCAAGCGTACAAATGTAGTATTTGCTCTGTGCCATATCTACCTCCCGTTTGAATTATAGCGACAGGATTAACTTACGGGCGGCAAGTTGTAGTCGCGCTTCCGCTTCTGCGCTACCGTTTTCTTTGGCGATGGAAAGCCACTTAAACGCCTGACTGTAGTCAGGTTGGATGCCGAGTCCTCGAAGGAGACAATCGCCAAGGAAAAGCTGTGCCCAAGCACATCCGCGATCAGCTTCCTGACAAAACAATTTCCTCGTTTCTTCCCAGGAACGCGCAACCACCTGCTGTTGTCTTGAATCCCAGAAGATAGTACCGTTCTCAAAAAACGAGATTCTATCATCACCTTCGCATGTGAGTTCGTCCGAGACCGGCCATCCCAGCCATCCATTCTTCCATTCTCCACTCGAATTATCCCACACACCTCCCTCCGCGTACCATTTACCGCAAATTGCACCATGAACCTCAAACAAATCACAGGTGCCGGGGCGAAGGGTCATAGCGGCATAGTTCCATCCCGCATTGTCATGGGACTCACGATTCAGGTCATGGCGGAAATTGACTTGCCACCCGTTATCAGGAGTTTGATAAAGGCCAGTATCATCAAACACTGGCTGGAATTCTGGAAAGACCGAGGCGAGACAAGTCTTCTTCACCTCGATCAATTCCAGCACTTTTTCACGTCCCAGTATCGTCTTTACGATAGGGTCTGTTTCATGTGAATTGGTGTTTGTTTGCATAGAAAAATCTCCTTGGAATTAAAAGTATTCGTCTTTTGCAGTTGTTGGGGGCGGAGATGGGCTCTGTACGGATAGATACTTGCTGCGATCCTCAAGAATAACTGTTTCAATTTGAGCCGCAATATTTTCGCCGTAGACACTTCTGCACTCACGAGCATCGGACAGTCTCTTCTTCTGTGCTGTTCGGAGTGGGAAACAGCTGGCAAGGATTCCTCGACCTCCGACTCCGCCGAAATTCCGCGTGACGTTCTGCAGTTTCACCACATGGTCTATCGTCACGTTCCCTGCTTTACATTCAATGAGATATAATCGACTTCCGTCCGTAAAGACTATGTCCATTTCCTGATAAGGGTCAAGTGACGACTTTGCTCCACGCGACGAACCCTCGCCTTTGTTCTTGAACGAAACTTCAAAATTGATGCGAAGATCATGTATTAGACCTTTGTCCTGAAGAGGGAGTATCTGCTTATACACATACTCCTCAAACCATCCGCCTGTCAAATAGCCAGCTAGTGATTCAAACTGAACGAAGCGGAAAACCTTGCCATTCAACTCAACAATTGCCGCGCCATGTTTATCCAGTCTTGCCGAGAACAACCTACCTGCGACTCTCCCAGTATAGGAAAATGGCTTGAACTTGACCACGCACTTACCATTCCATCGCTTGGGTTGAAAAGCCGTCAATGCCTTGTAATGCTCTGCCACGGGAGAACGCAATGCCCATAACTCATTCGTGAGCAATCTGCGCTGTTCGTCATCAAGCCCAGATAGTTTTTTCAGAACGCCATCGTTCGTAATCTTTAGGTCTCGGCCATTCAACTGGATGAAAGGGAGAATAGAATCAAGATCGGGCATGGGGCGAGCTGAGAATCCATTAAGGCAAATAATGGAATGGTTCTCGATGTTGAAGTAAAATGGGACGCCATTGACATCTTTGCTCGCAGCAAGAGCGCCAGCATACATCAATTTTGTCCCACCTGTTAGGTTGAAGGCAATTTTCGCGCTCTTTGGGTACTTATTCGCCTCGAACTGAATAGCAGACTCTACATTCTGTGGATCGAATGGCGAAACCAGCAAAACGGAAGAACGGAGTCGTTCGATGCTACGCTGAAATGGTGCTACGGAATACTGCGGTGAAGTAACGAAGATGTGCTTCCTCGCCTTAATCTGTTTGATTCCCCAGAAAACAGGCATCTTCTGCTCTCCATACAGATGGAACACGATGTCGTATTCTGCATCAAACGGCTCGAAGGTACATTTCTTTTCCGCATTCCACCCTGTCCAATCGTCGGGTAGTTGAATCACATCGGGCGGGTGAGGGGGGCGCGAGGACGAAATAAGACGGCGGTTCAATCGAGGAAAGCGCAATGCCGCAAGCGCCCAAGTGAAAGCCATCACGGGAGTTCCGGGACTCAAGAAGAGCGACACATCATAGTCACCAGGAATGCGCTCAATGCAAGCCAACGCCGCCGTAGCGGCCTTGTAGATTCCATTGGAATCATTCAAGTCCGAGAGCGGAATAGAATGGAACTGGACTTGCGTGGTTATCCCAGCGTCCGCCAAATGATGTTTGAGCCACGCGACATAATGGCGATGTGCAGGTGGCGTATTTGCCGTTTCATCCACGAACCGTCTCTGTGCGTCCGGTGAATTGGCAACATCCAGCCCCGTTAGGACTTCGGAAATACTATAGTCGGGGAGTTCTGCTTTTGCCGTATTCAAATATCCCAAAACAAGCACTAACTCGTAGTGTTCTGATTTGAGCGCCCCGAGAACCGGGCCATCACCGCCTCTTTCAAAGCCGAGTGACGCACGATAGTCGGTTATTCCGTACCATGTCAAAAGTATCTTATTCATAGTGGGTTCCTTTTCTCAAATCAATAGAAGAGTGGTGGTTCCATGAACCAAGGACTCTCTTGCAATAATAATCCATAATTAGTCCTCATCTCCTTCGTCCTCCGAAATGCCGACAATTGAGATCGCGTTAGCACCATCGTCGCCTGTAAGGTAACAACGTATTGCGTAGAGCAGATCGGGCGTCTTATACAAGCTCGTAGGTTTATGAGCTACATCAACATTCACGTGGAATCTTAAACGTCGCTTGGAATTGTCTAAAAGAGCCGTATAACGATCTATTAAATCAACAAAGATAGCGGATTGTCTTGTTCCTGGACGAAGTCCTGGCGCATATCTTTTCAATGTATGTGAGGCGATTCGCATGAACGCCAAGATCAGTTCCGCATGTAGGACAAAAGAGCGACATTGTTCCTTAGATATCTTTTGACATTTGCTAACAACTGTTTCAAGTTCACATTGGAGAGCTTGTATTATGCGTTGCGTTGATTCAGGAGAAAGTTTATCAAGGAATACATGAGATCGCCAAGCTGCTATGCTCAAGACTCCAAGCGCAATATGGCGTTCGCTACTGGACGCCAATCTATCGACGACGGCGTCCAATATTTCTTGCTGCCAGGGTTGGGATAAGTCTCCGATACAATATGCCAGTTTACGCCATCTGTCATGGTCAAGTGAGCGAGCATTGCGGGCAACATCAATCCCCCAATGTTGAAATGATACTGGTGCGAAAGCATGGAGGTAACTCAACACTTGAAGTGCCTCAAATTTGAAGGAAGCTGACACTTTTGGTCCATCTAGACACTCATCAAGAATTTCAGTCGTTCTCTGAATGACATGACGCAGACTATCAGGAAATTCCGGGTCTGAAAGACTACGGCACCCTTGCATAATGGTCAACATGGGGAATCTTACGTAGAAAAGGTTACTTGTAAGTCTCTCTTCGTTTGCGGAAACGAACTCTCCTATAGTGTCTACTTTAATTTGATCGGCAATCTTATGATCAACCTGCTTCTTGCATAGCCAACTAGGAAGAGAATCGTCTAATGATATGTCAGTCCCTTTCTCCTTTCCCGAACGTGTATCAATCCCCCTAGTAAACCATACCTCCTGGCCTTCTTGCAGAAAAGTTGCCTCGTCCAAATTTCTCATTGCAGACTCATGGCAGAATACATCACCATAAGCTGTCGCAACAAAGAAATAACGCCTGCCATTCTTGTCGATACGGATAGGGGGTCTTATCGTTCCATGTGTCCGCGTCTCATTGTACCTTTCAATTTTTCGCTCAAATGCTTGTTGCTGTTTCTTCAGTTTCGCAGCCTTTTCAGAGGCCGCCACCACAGGGTCGATAGACACGAGCGCCTGCTGTACCCACTCAACAAGATCGGTAACTCCGTCTCCATCTCTCTTTGGATAGTTTCGCAACTCATGCCACGATTTTAGACATGGGAAAGATGGGGACGAATATGAAGAAGATGCAACAAATGACTTCTCATCCAATCGTCCCCATTTTACATGTATACGATGTGGAAGAGAATTAGAACCAACACACGGAATAAAATCCAATGAGTAAGGTTCATCAGCACCATATGTGTAACGAAGATCAAGGCGGCACGCTATAGAAGACTGTTGCGGAGGAAAATCAATTTCCGCAACATAATCCAAGGAGTGCCTGCCTTCCCCCTGGTGCAAAGGAAAAATCGCTTTGAATTTTGGAAGATTGAAGAACTGCGGCACGGGGATGGGGACTGATTGACCGCGAACCGGCCGGATTGATTGGGATGAAGGATCAACAAGAGTAAAATCACCATACATCCCGTCCACAATCACACTGCCCATTGACAGCGCCGGCAACTGATATCTCCAGATTGTGAAGTCGCCCGCCTTTTTCTGAAGTGCGTGTACGCGAAAGCCACCACATGACAAAGGGGCGTCTTGGCGTGTTGCAAATATTCGAGTCGTGCAACGCCCGAGGACTTTCTCCGCCTTGTCGAAAATCTCTTTCTCGACGAACGTATCGGACGGCGGGCAGAATGTCCAAATACCCGATCCGTTCACGACATGCATTCCAGAAGCATGATTCCGTTTCAAGCGTCCATCATGAAGAACGACAGATGGATGGCACGTCCATACGATGCCGTGCGTCTCTGGGACTGCTTCGGCGAGGCGAGCTTCTTGACTGGCGACAAGTTTCGTGGCGAACCGGACTCCGCCGACGCAATCAACGACCATGACCGAATCGCCGGGACGAACCCGCTCATATGGAACTTGCGCTATTACTGCCGCGATGCTACGCGGCATAGGTTCGGACTTTGGGAATGTGGCATTAATAGCCCGACGCGACGTCCACAATTCAAGGTCATGCAAGAAATCTGGAACAAGCCATACGAGAGTATCTGTAGCAAAGCACTCTTCCTTGAGGAATTTCGTCATATCACGGAATGCCGTGTCAAGCAAGCCGACCTCATGACAATCCTGAAAAAACACATCCAAAGGAACGATAGTTTCCGTGTTCGGCAACTGCCAGACGCCATCGGCATGGAAACACCCTGTGCAGACCGCCCCCGCCCCGCCGTGTTCCTCCCATCGCTGCCACGCCAAGATTCGTCGCAGTCGGGATGTAGTTTTCCCATCAGTCGAAAACCAAGGGCGAGGGGAAGCGAAGTCGATGCAGACAGCGTCGGCGGTGAATGGATGCTGGACACTTCTTTTCACCTCTCTCCTTTTTGGCGCTGGGAGTTTATCCCCGTAGAGAATCAATCTGCCTTGCGATGGCGAAGAGTCCGACGTTCGGGTCTGTCTATCATCAGCAGGAATCCCAACGCCATCAAATGGCCGAATTGTCAGATGCTCAATGTCGAAAACAAGCGGAACTTCGGCTAACTGAGTTCTTCCAAAGGAGTGCAACGCCGATAGCCGTTTCCAAAACCCTGTTCCCCACGCAATATCCTCATGGTTCGCCCAGTCGCGCGCCACCTCTTCATCTATGCGGTCAAGCATTCCCCACGCATCCCAGATACGACGATAGTCGCGGTGCGAAAGCAGAGTGTTGTTCGGCGGCAGATTAGTCCAGGCAGAGATGGATGAAGCCACTTCTGAATGAAGCCACAAGTCAATACGGGAGGACAATTCCTCTTCCATTGTCGATAGGGGGAACGCAGCGGATTTTGCTTCCAACAACGCAACCAACCGTCTGGCGCAAGCTTTGAGAAGCCTGTTCTCTGAAATATCGAAAGACATGACATGACGAGGTGCGGTCAGATGCGGGTCACTCGCGAGTTTCTGCCGAATGTTGGATCCGGGGCGCATGGAGAGTTTTACGAAGCTCTGGATGTCCAGTTCTCTGACTTGCCGGACATGCATAAGCTCATGGACACGGCGGGGCTCTTCATTCGGCGCCATAAAGAGCGCGGCAAACGATTGGCCACAATGATCGCAGATTCGCCAAAGTCTATCGTGGAGACCATCCATTTGCCCATCCACGCCTCTATCAATATCATCAAGGAGGCTCGTCATTGGACGCGGCAAAGGCTCGGCAGAACGCGGGTCGAATACTGCCAGCGACGTAAAGAAATGTTGCGCCTCAAGGATAGAGCGGGCGGTGCGGCCATCCTTGTCCTTACGACTGGAGACCATGTAAAGATACGGAAGCGTAATCATGCGCCCGCATCCTCCGCCGCGATATAATTTGCACTTTGCCACATGAACTGGCCGTAGCCAAGCCGCATGGCGAGGTCGAAGTCTTCATCAAGGGCAAACGGCATTCTTTCTACGCCTTCCACGCCTTCCTGGAGTTTGGCCCTGATGGGGTTGAGACATTTTTCAAGGCTTTCGCCGCGAGTGTCAATGCCACGCAATTTCGGCATTACCTTCTGAACAAGCTGATCCTCGAACGCACGATGCATGAGTTTGTTTATGTCGGCATCGTTAGACGCCGACACTGCTTCCCGCATTCCGGGATAGGCACTCATGTATGCCTCGATTGATTGCCATACGCGATGTCCGATAGCCCGCCCCGCAACGCCAAGGAGATCGTTAATTGTTTCCAAGAACCTCTGATACGGGGCAATGAGATCATCATGACCAAAAAATGCGCTCTTGCCCGAAAGCCACGACTTCCACACATCCCAGGTGAGATCTGGGCCACGATTCTCTTCTGTCAATGTTTTGAGAGTGTCTCGCCGGACGAGTTTGCGGGGGCGTGGGAAATTAATTACTATGGCTCGGTCGAGAACCTTGTCGGAGAGAGACTTGGTAGTCTCGTCTTGGTTCATCGTTCCCGTCCAGAGAACATTTCTGCCCAAGGGCAATGGCCAGCGGAGATCGGCTTCCGTGCCCAACTTGATCTCAAGGCTTGGAATTTCGTCGCCTTTCTTCTCGCCCTTACCACTTTTCCCTCGCCTGGTCTCAAACTTGCTTAGGAACTCGGCGAAATACAGCTCCGGGTGGGCAAGATTCATTTCATCGAGAAGAACCATGCACATCCGCTCTTTCAATCCTGGATAGTCCTTAGACCATTTCTCCTGAGATTGCGCAAGAAAACGCAGAAGCCGCTGCGCGTCGAACCTATTATCAATAGGATTGAAGAAGCCAAGCAACGACTCCTGACTGTCCCAGTTGGGCTGGACGGAAACGGGCTCGAAGAAGAGACCGCCGAAATGAGAATAGAGTCGCGGCAGTTCCGACTTGCCCGTACCGGAGACGCCAGCGAGAACGACAATCGGCGACATTTCCGCAGTCTTGAGGGCCGTGTGGTAGGCATAGAGAATCCGCTTGGGGAACTTAATGCCATAGTCAGAGCAGGATTTCAGGATGCCATCCAGCCATTCTTTCTCTTTGGGAACAGGAAGCTGCTTGCTGGGGAGTTCCTTTACTTCAGGGAAAACAGGTTTACGAATCGACTTTATGCGTTCATCTTTTTCCGTCTCATTGGCATAAGATACTGTAAGCCGTTGAAGATCCGTCCTGTATTTCTCCGCCAATGCGTCAGAAGATTTTGCTCGTTCCTCCATTTTGGTACATTCTGACTCCACAAAACTCTTCTCCGCCTCTAAACGAGAGATGTCTCGCTTCAACGTCTCACTCTCCTCCCATGCCGACTCGCGCGCTTTGCTCGCGGCTTGCAGCAAACGGTACTTCTCTGATAGATCGTCGAATGCCTCACGTGTTGGGCGAGCGGCCAATGCTTCGCGTACCGAATTCAACTCGAGAGTTTTGGCCTCAAGATCTGCTATGACTTGTTCAGGAGACCGTTCACCAAATTGACATTTGAAAGCGTCAAACCTTTCATAGGCAAGACCTACTTCGTGTAACTTTTGCTTGAGGTCGTTGTTGGACTGGCGCAGGACATCTCGTTCGGCACGCTCTCCTGCACATAGTTCGGAGAGCCGAGTTTCGATCTCAGTGTCCAAGTTCGTAACTTTGTCTTCATAATTCCCACGTCGGCGGGCTTCGTCGCGTTCCATGCGTTTTCGATCACGCTCAATGGAATCTTTCTCGGCGTCTATCGCGCGCCTGTCTTCAGCAATCCTGGACTCAGCCTCCTTTAGGCTTTCGTCCCGCATGTCCAGTTTCTTTTCCCGCTCGTCAACAACACGGCGACGCTCCGCAAGTTCCTCTTCAAGAGCCTTCAAACGTGAGGCGCGTTCTGTTGCGATATCTTCGTCGAGTTGTGCATGAAGCTTGGCCCGAAGAGTTGAAATGTCTGATTCTTCCTTAATGCGCGCTTCCTGACGGAGCGTTTCAAGCTGTGACTGAAAGGCCATGCGCTCACCAGAAAAACCTGCGTCTCTCTTGCTTTCCGCATCCCGCACAGCCTCTTCGCGTCCTGCAATTTCAGCGTCGCGTACATCTAGTGCGCGGCTGCGGTTCGACAACTCTTCAGCAAGAATCTTAAGCCGTTCCTTTTCCTCGCCCATTGCCAGCTCCTTGCGGTGGGTCTCCTCGGCCAACACGCGAATCTTATCTGGCAATCCAGCTTCTACACTCTGCTCCCGACCTGTGACTTCCAGCTCCCTTTGAGAAACTTCGCCCTCACGTTTCATGACAGCCGCTTCTCGCTCGGCTAGGCTAGACTGGTATTCTGCCAGTTCCTCCTCTCTCGCGGCACATGCATCAAGACGAGACTGAATCACCTCTTCAAAGGTTTTCCTTTGCGTCTCGGTAAAGTTAGCTTTGGCAGCTGCCTCCAGCCTAAGCACTTCTTGTCGACGGGCTTCAAGGATTTCGCGATCCCTTTCCAGCTGCTCGCGCTCCGCGTCAAAAGAAGTCTTCTGGGCCTTAAAAACTTCCTTCTCATGGTCAAGAAGTGTTTTTTGAGAAGCAAGATCTGACTTCTGTTTTTCCAGCTCCGTGCTTGCATCCCGCAATGCGGCTTCGCGCTTGCGAAGATCTTCGTCTGAATGTCCGATTAGTGGCATGGCAGTGTCTCCATTAGGGTTTGAAAAAGAGATAGGAATTCATCTCGAATCTGTGTAATACGCGATTTAGGCAGAGGCCGAGCCTCATTGCCATGACCGCGCAAGTCAAGTAACTCCGCGACGGTTTCCAACCAACGCGGATTGCGGTTGGTTAGCAAGCGAAGCGCATCTTCGTCCTCACGAGCAACAAAACAAAGAATGCATGCGCCTAGGGAGGTCGGATTGCCAGCTGCGGCACTTTTCCGATTTCTGGTTTGAAGATTAAAGCATGGACGAGATAATATATCTGAAAGTCCAAGCTGTTTCGCCCGCCCTGACAACGCTACTTCAAACTCATCTCCGACAAGATTGCTCCGAAAGTCTGCACTCTGGATTCTGTTTTTCAAGAATGATTCCAATGCGGCACACACCCCCGTAGCGAAAGGTTGCCGGTCTGCATCGTCGAGCGTGATATCGGCATTCTGTGCCGCCACTACAAGATTTACTATTTGGGTTTCCGTGAGACGGGAAAACAGGGAGAAACCGAATCTCGACTGAAGTCGCATCCGGTGAGCGATTCTATTATGAAACCCTCGCGTATGTTCCTCCGACACGGCCAAATCTGTTCGGATTACGGCATCTGGCAGAAGGGTTTGAATTGCTGTTATCACCCAGTCCGCTTCTGCCGTGTCCCGCCTTGCTCCACTGCGTTTTCCGCCATGACGCTGGGCATTTCGTTCTTGCCGCAGTCTTTGAATCTTTTGGAAGAAGTCTGGCATTGTTCGCGCCAGTTTCGCAAAGGGCGCCTGGTCAGGATGTATTGCAGCCTGAAATATCGAGATTGCCAGAACAGTGTTCATCTCGGCTTTCCCTGCACGGAAATCCAGAATCTTTCCAGGGCGAATTGGGGCAAATTGGATTGGTCTGCCATCTCCCCTGTCTAAGACAAATTCAGCGCGCAAAGCCGAGTCGAACAGTCGTTTGGGTAGATCATCTCGTCGAAAGGCGTCTTCTACCATGAAAAGCACATCATCAATTGGGGCGTGACACGAAGCATAAAAGAGCGCCCATTCAAGCGCGTCATATACATTCGCCGCTGTCAGAATATCATACCGCAGCGCATCGGCAACACGCGGATAACGCTTGCGCGTCTCTACCGGAACTCGGTCTTCTGATGATTTCTTGCCATCAACATCACCCCGCGAAAATCGCGATTCGATAGACTCAAGCACTTGATTCAACTCCAAAAACTTGCTACGGCTTTGGATAAGAACATCGCCCAGCAACGCTGAATATCCAGCCCCAAATGGATTTGTTACGACATGACGCCCGAAATCTTCAAACATAAGAGAACATTGCAACAAGACGGTTTCAGGGCGAGATTCTACATTTACCAACCCAACGATAGGCTGCGGTATGTCAGCACCACGCAACTGAGCGCGTTCTGACAAGGATCGCAACAGGACTCTAATCTCTGATCTTTTAGGCGGTCTTGAAACCCTCTTCTCGGCAAATTTCCACAAATTGATTGCTCCTGCATCCGGATATTCGGCATTGCGCAATGGCGTAGAATCGGAAACAACATGGATATACGGAAGTATCTGGCCTCCAAGCCGCTCACGAAACACAATCGCCGTAGCATACGTCTCAAAGCCATTTTGTCCTGTCACGAGTCCAAGTTTTTGCAGGGATTCCACATCAGGACGAAGTGATGCGTCAAGGAAACCCTTGTCTTGAAGTTGTCGAACGACCGTTCGCACAAAATCCTTATCCAAACAAGCTTCACATGCCAACGCTTCTTCTGACCGTGTTGTTCCTTGTTCAAGCAGGCGCAAGATAAGACGCTCGAAAACGTTGACCTCCGCATTCAAGCCCGGGGAAGAGGGGAAGGTGACACGAAACGCATCCGCAGGCCAATACATCTTGGCCAACATTCTGGAGAATGTCCCTGAAAGTTCCGGTCTAGAGCCAAAATCAAGAATCCGTGGTTTCATATAAAAATTTCCTCCGCAGTATTCATTGATCGGCAGAGAATAAAGAACGCAGCAGGTTTCGGAACCTGGGAATTGCCCCTACAGGACATTCCTCCACAGCGTTCATTGATTGACAAAGTTCCAAAAATGCGGCAAGCCCAGGCACCTGGGAATGGGCCTCATCAGTACCGAAGAAAGCAGCGTCGCCAACAACAACAAGAAGCTTTTTTTGTCGGCTCATCGCGACATTCAAGCGATTGTAAACCGTCAAAAAGCCGAATGGGTTTTGACTATTAAGAAAATCGGATGTCCGCACAAGAGACAAAAACACTACATCAAACTCCTTGCCCTGAAACGAATCCACTGTGCCAACATGAAGCTGCTTGCCATCCACCCGATCACCTAAGCGCTCCTTAAGCTTCTCAACCTGACCTCTATAGAAAGATATCACGCCAAACGAGAGGTCTTTGCCAGATTCGGAGCCCATCCAATCATTAATCCTCCTGAAAATAACATCACCTTCAACTTCACGAACGCGGCTTCCATTAAATTTGGTGGTTGGGCCTAGAGCAGCCGGCATGTCGATCCACAAAACCGGACCGTTCCCAGGAACAGGAAGTGAATGCTGATAGCATTCAGCGGAAAGAGGCGACGTAATTGCCTCGCCAGATGAAAAACGTTTGTAAAAGTTATTGCTTATAAATTGACCTAGTACTGGATGCATACGGAACTGCTCGTTCAGAATGACACGTCGCGTAACATGGTCTCGGCTTTCCAGTTCAGGAATCCGCTTTGTAAACAGATACTCGAACATGGATTCTTTCCACCATTTTTCGTCTTCCAGTTTCGATATCTCGTCCTTACACGCGCCACTCTCCAACTTTGCAGCAAGGTCCTCGTCAACCATTTGCGGCAATTGGCGATGATCCCCGACAAGTAGAACGCGCTTGCCTTGGGACATGGGTATCAGCAAATCAAGCGGTTGTGCACGAGCGGCCTCATCAATGATCACATAGTCATAGACCAACGGGGGGACTTCTCTGGTGTCGTTCTTACCTTTTCGTCTGACGCCCTTGACTTCCGCAACCTTCCAATTTGCACATTGCTGGCATGTTGCGGCGATTGCAAAACTGTAATCCGACACAGCATCAAGCATTCCCTCTGGATCGCCCTCCAGAGATTCTACAAACTCCAGAAGAGCCGCTGCACGTCTGTCCTTAGCGGTACTGCCAATTTCACGAATAGACGCCAAAGTATCTCGGGCAAGCGCAAGCATGAAATCTGAATGCTTTTCCACTATGAAAACAGGCGATGACGTAAACCGCACAAGAAGTTTACGCTTGAGTGCGCGAAGTTTATCCAAAAAATCAATTGTATCTCCCTCAAGCCAGTCAGCGGCTCGTTGAATCAGCTTTTTCTCCGCATCCTCTAATTGAATTCCATCTTCATCAAGCAAATCCCCGGCTCGTTCCGGTCCGTCATCGCGAAAAGACCGTTCTGTAGTCCGTAATGCACGAATCACGGCAAGAGTACGATTGACTTCTTCATGTTCAGCGCCGGACCGCCATCCATCAAGTTGCTGCAATGCTTGGCGAGCACGACTTTTGCAGTCAACCGAAACATTTGCAGCAGGAATATCAAGAATCGCCTGACAGATCAATCTGGCCAACGCAGTGTCTGGGGCCTGAACATACTGAACTACTAGGTCTCGAATCCTCTGCTCTTCCTCAGCTTCGGCCAATTGAGGGTTTTTGGTTCTGATGTTGGCTGCGACTTTTTCACACCACTCCCGCCGCATCCGCTCTGCGGACGCCTCTCCGTCCTCGTCACCCTGTTTTTTACCGAATTTTGGAACAGGAAGCGAATTGAGGCGAATCCTATCGATCATATTTTCCACAGCGTCATGCTGGAAACCACAAAGCAGGACAGACCCTTTCCCTGTAGAATTTTTAGGTGCCAGTTCGTTGAGACGATCCAAGACGGCAGTGATAACGGTTGTCTTTCCCGTTCCCGGCGGGCCTTGAATCAAGGCTATGTCCGGGGTGTTGAGCGCAATGTCTATAGCTGCGATTTGGTTATCTCTTAACGGCTTGCTAAAGAGCTTTGCCGTATGAACCGACAGAGCTTCCACATGCCTTCGCTTTTCCAACGGTTCAGGGATTCCTGACGCTTCCAAGACAGTTCCAAGCATAGGATTTGCGCTTCCACCTGCCATAATACGGCGCCGAGCCTCGTCGCGGCGACGAATGGACTTTAAGAACCCTTTGAACGAAACCGCGACAAAACCTTTTCTCGGGATATCTTCAATGTGTTTGAAACACGTCAACTCGTTACTATCTGAGTCAAACTGCCACTTTTCAATGTCGCAGCTTTTTATATCCTCCGGCCTCTCTTGACTATCCGAAGAGTCATCCTCCGTTGCGTGCTCGTTATCAGCGGCAGCCCCATTATTTGCAGTTGTAACGGACTCCAAGAACTGCTTTATTGTCCATTCAGGATTGACAATCCATTCGGGACACTCTTGGAATAGCTCCAGTTCCAAACGGTTGTCATAGCGCAATTTATCTCTAACCACATCCGCGATACCTGTAAGCTCTAGTATTGTAACATCGTGTTCTCCCTCCGTTGATGATCGAATGTTCTCATATCGGATCGCACCAAACGACCTAGCCTTTTCAAGTTGTATATTTCCCTCTTCCTCGTTGTATTGATCCCAGTTGCGAAGATAACTTCCCTCGTTTCTTACAAGTGCCTGAAGTTGAGCTTCGGCGCGGAGTTTTATCGCATCTGCATGGCTTACAAATGCTAATGTGCCTGACACAAGGCATATTGTTCTATCTCCGCCTCGCTCAGCCTTCCACCTTCTTTGTTTCGAGGCAATGAACACACCGGCATTCTTCTTCGTTTCATTGTCGGTACTATATGAAGTCTTTTGCACAACAAAACGCTTTGAATCACCAACCACACAGAATGAATCCATACTCGCTTCTGGAGACTGAGACTTCAATTCATCATCTTCGCACCATGAATAAAACGGCTTGATAAAGAACCATGAATCAGCAATTGAATTACCGTCAGGCGCGTTGTCGCCATTTTGCTTAACGGCTTTATAAACATAGTCCATCTCGCTATTGAACAAACTTTTCGCCGCTTCGTCAAGCTCGACTTGGATATCTCCAAACTCGAGCGGTCGTTGGGCGAAGAATGCAACCTCAAGATTCCATCCTCCCTGGACGTCTCTGTCACGCAGCCTTGCGAGTGTTGCGCTCGCGCTGGACAAAGCATCGGATAGAATTCGTGCTGCGGCTGGGCTGTCGGCAACGACGGTGAAAGCCCTCTTCGCAGCCACAATCATAAAAGAGCTTGGACGCGACCAGTCGGTCTTTACACTTTGAACGGGGACTTCATCCCCCCATCCGGCGAAGGGATCCTTGCGCCACTGAGTCGGCTCCCATTCTGGTGATCGAACACGGAGGGTTTGTTTTGGGACAGGGATAGACTCGAATTTCATGACGCATCCTCCATCATGAATGTTTTAACAGGAGATGGGAATCGCTCGTCTTCTCCAAACGCCGGTACAATCTCTGATTGTTCAAATGTAGATAGAAAACCGTGCTTATCCAAGTCTGCTGGCGAATATGCATGGAACAGTCGATATGGCAACACGAAATCAGAATCACTCTTTGTCAATACGACCATTTCCCAATGGTCCGTTTGAAGTTTGGTGCAAGGGTGTCTCCGTGTGTCGCAAAACGGACAAGCATTGTGGCGATCAGCATAATATCCCATGTGACATTCAGGACAGTCAACGGCGTGGTCAAAAGCCCAAGCGAGTTCTCGCGCCCAGAGAAGCATAGGAGGCCGTCGCCATGGAGCGAGGCGACCAGGACCAAATGTTTCCTGAAATAAATGTCGGAGGCCATCCGTCAGAACAAGTGTGCGGGGCAGCCCGCCTGCGAAGGCATTGGAATCGTCGTTCTCATCATCGATAAACGGGAACTCTCCAGCGTAAGCGCGTTCGTCGGGACTGCCAGCGTCTGGAGTAGTCTGCTGGGGGGCATCCGCCCAATCTTCCTCTTCATCCGGGCAGAGAACTTTCTTGCCAATGAACGGATGCGCAAGCGCAAGCATTCGGAAAGCAAGAACAGCGAAAGCCCAGCAGTCCGTCCGAGGCCGGGCCGAATCTCGGCACGCGACGACCTCTGGGGCCCCATACCCATGCGTATAGATTGCACTCCCGTGCGGAGATTCCAACCGCATATTGTCTGGATCAATTAGCCAAACATCAGGTTCTGGGCCTTCACCAGCGAACACATTGTTCGGTGAGATATCTGCATAGACGATGCCAGCGGAATGCAGTCGCGCCAAAAACGCAGCAGCCTTATGAAGGATGGCAAGACGTCGACGAAGTCCGCCTGTTCGACCATAGTGCATCAAATCTGTTTTCAAATCCGAGGACTGCACATTGGCAAGCCATGCTGGCGCGGGTTCCTTCAAAAGTCTCCTACGGTCATCCCCCGTAGGGTCAAAGAAAGAAACAGGACGCATCCCAGAAAGGAGTTTCATTGCATATCCTGGCTCCTTTGTGAGAGTAGAAAGTGGCATTGTGACATGGATCGCATCAGGCAGCGGAAGAAGGCGAATATTCTCTATGGTTTTGGCAAACAACGCGGGGTCGCCCGATACAACACCCGTGACGGGGTCGATGGGCTGCTTGATGGCGATATCCGCATCCCTTGTGCGGAACACGACTCCTTGGCCACCGCGAGACAGTTCTTCGGCTACCATAAACACATTGCCATACTGGTCGACCATCTCCCGAAAGGCGGTCTTTGTCTCGGAGTTAATCTTCATTTTAACCACCTCCGTCTAGCGAGAACCGCCATTGTCTTGTCATCGGAGTGGGCAGGGACGGGCCAGTTTTCAAGCATATTTTCCCAGCAAGGAGCAGTTGCCTCGCCAGAAGCAAGATCAGCTACGCAAGCTGTCGCGAAACCTGACAGATTAGAAAGATCGTCTGAGATACCATCTGTACAGAGCAAGACGCCAACGCAATGCGTGGCCGGGACGCACGACATTCTCCACTCACCGGAAGAAGTCGTGGCAGATAGCGGATTAACAAGGTTGGAGCAACTTTCCGACTTGTCATCAGATAGCGCCACAACACGGCCATCTCGCATTACTGCGGCCGCAAGGCCATCACCGATCTGAAAAAGGCGAATGAATCGAGGCGACCACATCGCGACAATGCAAGTGGTGGCGCACTCCTCTGGAGAGAATGGACGAATAGCGGCAAGCCACTCCAGACGAAGTTCATCCACGAATTGTCGTGCATAAAAGCACTTATCGTAAACATGGCGTTGTGCAACTATTACTGCAGCGTGACAAGCAGACTTGGAACCGATATCTGAATGTGGTCGCGACCCAAGGCCGTCAGCAACGGCAAGGCATCCGTAGCGATGCGTTTTCCAAGTGGCCCAGGCATCCTGATTCGGAAGGCCGGATGCAATATGCCCCGGACCAATTACGCTAGTGGCGCACATTCTCCAGTAGGCGTTTCTCACGGCAAAGCCCTCCATGCGTCAACGGCGAACCAGAGATTTTCTGGCTTAACCATGATATCACGGTGTTTTCCTACGACGGCGTCGCCGCCAACCGGGACAAAGAACAACTTGTTCTTCGGAAGGTTTGTCTTCCAGATGTTGATGGCCTGTGCTGACTTTCTGTCGAAGAAACCGTCCGACACAAGCAAGAATCTACCAGGCAAGCTTTCAAGAAGTGATCGAAGGTCTGTGGGAGATGGTGGGTGGTCAACAAAAACCATGTCCAGCGGAAACTCGTCATCAACGTTCCAGTTGACCAACCAGCCTTCGCCGTTCCTAAACGCTACAAGGTGTATTGAACCCGCCAGGCTGCCAAAGCGGGTGAACTGCTCGACCGTACGCGCCACATTGCGCACCATATAGCACTTCCCGCCCTCTGTCATGCTTCCAGAGGTATCGACTAGAATCCACAGTTCGGATGCACTTTCGGAGGCATCCGGCGCAGAAGGAGTTGGTTCGTTGTCCCAATCGTCGTCAACCACGAATGGCCTCCTTTCCTTTCCCACACCCAAATGGACGGAACACTATGCTCTCACCCGAGTCACGATCAACAACAATCGCCCTATCTTCCGGCAAAGGAGGCAGTGCTCGTGAACCGCTGGTTTCAAAGCACACAAAAGAAGTCAAGTCTCCGCCAATGGAACTATCGCCGATACGAAGGCCGCATCTGATCAACAATTCTTTCACAACGGCCTGTGCGCGACGATAGTCTCTGGCGCAAAGGATCAACTGCACACCTGTTTTTGTCGGTCGAGAAACCAGACTGGCGAGCATATTCGCCAATGGGGAAGGTTTGTAACCATCAGGGTGAAATGATATCAAATCCTCAATCCCATCAAGTATAATGAGCTTTCGAGGTTCTTCACGTCGTGCGAAGCCATCCAGATCAATGCCTGTCCATTCCTCGTCGGTTGTTTGTACATAACACCCTGATTTCACAAAAGCATCCCAATTCTCTGGGTGTTCAGAATATAGAATAATTGCTTTCCCGCCGTCATTTCGCGACAAACTCTCTGCGATAGCCCTCTTGACATCAGTAATGAACTTACGCCGTCCGACAACGCAGAGATTCTGACCTGCCATATTCCTAATGACAGGATCGGAATTGAAGTCTGCCATTCGACCGAGAAGTAGCGGTTGCGTTGCGGAGACCGAACAGTAGGTGTTGAATTCCTCAGGCATCGGAAACGCAGGAAGACAATTTCCATTAAATACACGGCACTGCGAAAAATCGAACCCGCGTGAATTCGCCATATTGTGCAACTCTGACAGATGCTTTTCCCGGATGTCTCTCTTTGCCTCTGGGATATTGAAGAACATATTTGCCGACTTTGCGCCATTGGCATTATTGAGAATGCCCTGCGGGATGCCTTTAAGTTCCGCTGCCGCTTCGTTTGACTGTCCAAGAAGGATTCTGGAATCTTCCGGACGGCACGAAAGGACAAGACGACAGGCAAGTTGGTTCGTGAGGCCTTGCAACGTACCCACCTGACTCAATCCTACAAGCGACTGAGTTGCCAACAGTAGATGAATGCCAGCGCTTCGGCCTTGCTTGGCAAGATTCATTAGAAGTGCCTGCGAGACATCCGCCGTCTTCTGATCCTCGAAAAACTTCTGAAATTCGTCGATGACAAGAAGGATGCGCGGCATCGTCTCACCCGTCTTGTTCCTGTACTCGTACAGAGAACTGACTCCGACGCGCTGGAAGACAGCGTTTCTTTCCGTCATTTTGGTTTCTAGATGGCGCAAGACAGAGATTCCGAAGTCCACATCGCTCTTTGTCGCAACAAGTCTGGCATGTGGCAGAAGCGGCATTGCGTAATCATTGAACTCGATAGCATCTTTGTAGTCGAGAAGATACAGATTCAGCTCCTCTGGGGAATATCGATGGCATAGACCGTGGACAAGGACATGGATGAGGTTCGACTTACCAGACCCAGTCTTGCCGCCCAACAAAGCATGATTCACATCCATTGCCTTATGGCTTCCGAGAACGAATCGGACAGGAGTCCGATTATCATCGCTCCATCCGATAAGAGCTTCTATTCCATCACGTGAATCTGCCGACCAGAGGCCATCCTGTCTATAGAGGTCATCCATTTCGCCGGCGAACTCGTCTCTACGCTTGTAACCTGCCTTGAGAGAAGAAAGAAGACTCTCTATGCCGTTGGCATCCGGCAAGCCTCTGGAATTGTCCTCGGAAATCATGATGTTTCTAATTTCCTTAAACTCCCGGACGTGGCTCCGAATCGAAAATGCATCCCATGCAAATGAAGAAAGTGCCTCAATCAAGACAGCATCGCGGCGTGAGTCGAGTGCGCCGACATCACAGGCAATCAGCGGGAATACGCCACACTTGGGTCCGTTCTCAAGGATTAGAGTAAGGCAAGCTGCCGCAGGGCCAGTCAACTGCTCAGGCAAGTCGAACATCACAAGCAGCTTGCAAGGGGCTGGATGGTCCGGATGAGCGGCATTGAACGAAGCCCAGTCTTGAACGCCAGCCACACAATTGCGTTGAACGAACGCCGCCATGTACGCATGTGTTCTGGATAGTGCGTCCTCGATATCCTTCGGCGTCGTCAGGCATCCTCCGTCTGGAAAAGGTTTGCGGTTTTCAAGAAGAGCCAGGAAACCCGCGAGCGAGTTGCCGAGGTGCTTTGGATCGCATACCGTTATTTCCAGAGTATCAGGCGGAATACACTGGAATGCGCGAAGCATAATCTCCTGCACGAAACAACGTCCCTTGTCTGTCGGCGGGAAAAGAAGTGGACGAGGGAACGGAAACGGCAAAAGCCTGGGAAGCGCCCATTCCTGACCTCCTCCCGAAAAGAGATAAGTTCCGACCGAGAACATATCGGGAAAAGATGTTGCGCGACCAAAGGATTCCGGAGCAAGATCCGCAATCTTCGGCTGCTTTTCCCGAATGCGCATAACAGCGCCCGAAATGGCATCGCGAGCGCTCTTCCATTTTGCGGCACACTCTTCGACTCGGTCACGCTGGACTCCGTGGATTTCCTTTAGGCGAACCGCACAGCACTCCCGCTCGTTCTCCGCCTGAATCGCATGATCAAGAGCGTCAATCTGGTTTGTCAACTGTCGGATTTCCCCATCGACACTGTTGCGCTGCGCGGACAGATCCGACAGCCTCTTTTTCAGATCGTTGTATCGTGTCTCCTGATCGCGTGCCTTCGCCCGCAGCATATCCAGCGTGGAGCGAATGGCATTCCGATCCTCAACCTTTCGGGCAAGTTCCGCTTTGTCGGCATCAGGGAAAATGAGGAACCAGAGTTTCTCCAAAAAGATTCGGTTGTCGATGTTTCGCTCAAGCTCAGAAATCCGCCCCTCAAGGCGCTTAAGTTCTCCACCCGTCTTCTGGATTTGAGTCGAAAGATCGGCAAGTTCAGCTTTTGCTTGTAGTTCCTCCTGACAAAGAACACTCCGGCGTACATTTAAGTCCGTGAGTCGGCGACGGCAATCTGCCATTTCAGTCTTGTGGCGCCTCGTAGCATCAGGCCCTGATTCACCACGCGAGATGCCTGCCATGGAAAGGAAACGGGCAATTTCCTTCTCATAAGCATACAACTGTTCTTTGAGTTTTCGTTCACTAGCGACTTCATCCCCAGGATGCCCGTCTAGGCACCGGTCAAGCACAACCGTCTGGCGCTTAATCTCAGCAAAGTCACTCTTAATTGTTGTAATCATGCGCCAAGTCCTCGGTTGTTGTCTATACCAGCCTTAATCATGGACACTTCCTCCTGCATCTGTGCGGAGAGTTCCGACAAGCTCTGATATTCAGCTGACATTGGTTCAAGTATATCTCTGACCAAACCGTGGCCGAACTCGTCACGAATCTGCGTCTCGAACAACTCAATTGCCGAGCGGAAAGTCTGGACGGGCACGTCGGTCATTTCTCCTCCTCAAAGCATTGCAAAATCGCGGCTCCAGCACTTTTCGCAGCAATGAAGACAGTTTGTGCAACCTCTGGGACTCCGACATCAAGGAGGAGTTCGATTTCCTCGCTACGAAGGACAAAACGTGGTGCAAAACCGTACTGCTTTGCGCGTGCCTTGGAAAGTGTCTCTTCCCACTCACCACATTCCACCTCGCAGCGAATGACAGGGTCGGCGAGGCGCAACAAGGCATCCAGGCCCGAATTGAGGTCGGCGGCAGATGGTTTATTGACAGCGCCCTCAACAACTTTGTCCATTGCGAGAACCTCATCTGTAAGATCGATTTTTGCCAGGATAATCTTCATTCGTCTTGTTCCTCTCCATGAACGATTGCATCAAACAGAGCCTGATCTATCTCGTCTTTTCGCGGCAGCATCCCGATTATCGGAGACCCTGCATTACGAACGGCCTCGCGAAGTTCACGCTCTTCATCTTCTGTTAAATCGTGGATGTCCGCAGTACAAATGGTCGCGGATGCATGAGCCTTCTGATGCCCACCGGCCTGAAACACAAGATGCTCTTTCTGTGCCCGTAGATAAGGTGCGTGCCCAGCCTTGACTTCGATGGCAAGCGCACCACCCTCTGGTGCAAACGCTCTGTCTCCACGTCCGAAAATGACTGGGGCCTTAAGATTTCTAACATACAGGTCTGTCTTGGTGTAACGTCCATCCTCAAAATAGGTTCGATCCTGGGTCGAAACATCACCGAGGGGGCGGAATGCCAACTCGACAAGCCTTTCTGCAAATTCGCCACTGCCGTGGTTACTGACATCGCGCAAGACCACACCTTTCTCGAACACGCCTGCGGCAGAGCGATAGCGGGAACGGTAGGATTCTATCTTCGACTTGAATTTAGGGTCGCGCTCTTCGAGATAGGAAACAACTTGCCTGAGTTGCGTTGGTGTTAGATGAAGACGTGTGGCAAGCATGGCAGGATCAACAACCTTCCCTGATGGCGGCGTCCATCGTGTCCATGCGCAGAATGCGGCAGCCGGAGAAGTTGGGTTTGCCGACAGATAATCCTCCAAGATCTGCCTCGCATGGTTTGTTCGAGCTGCGCAATCAGCTGCGAGGTCATCGATATGAGACAGCGAACGTCCGGCATTCGACAGAAAGGCATCCTGTTTCGACAGTGACTGATGAAGCAACGCCACCGCATCGTCCAGCCTAGCCCTGCAAGCAAGTTCGTGATCCTTTGCCTCGTCCAAGTCCGCCAATGCCGCGTCCAGTTCTCCCTGCGAAGGACCAGGATTGTCTGGCGGATCGGCTTCTTCCATTTCCGACTCAATTCGGTCGACTTCCGCCTGACATTGCGCGACCCTCTCCCTGGCATCTTCAAGGGCCTGACTAGCCTCACGCTGGTTGTCACCTGCTTCTTCAACGAGCCGCTCCAGATCACAAGACATCTCACGAAACGACTCCTCCGCCCCCTCGCGACAAACAGCAAGGGATGCGACAAGATCGGAGAGATTCTCGACTGATGCTACGGAGACGGCGTTCATATTAGTGCAAGTAGTCCTCTAGGCGGGCCGCAAGGGAGTGGAGGTAGGGAACCTGCTCATCGCAGACATCTCGGAAACGCCGGATGCAGTTGCAAAGATCTGTAAAGACTTCTTCAAACTGGTCGCGCTTCTCATCCCTCCATGTATCAGAAAGTGCATTGAACGCGGCAGAGGTTGCTTCCACTTCACCGCCTACATTCTCTGCGCACTGGGACAAGCGGCTGGCAAAGGAGTGAAGTTCTTCGGGACTCGCTTCTACTCTAGACATACTCATTCTCCTATAATTGCTGTTGATCAGAAGTATTCATCGTCACTTGACGAGGACTGTGCCGAAGTGTTCGCCGAGGGCGCTGTAGCTACAGAGCCGAGGGCATCCTGACTTCCCGGTGAAAACGGCTGGACAATTGACACCGGACTCGGCGTCCCGCCGGGAAGAGATGTCGGTGGTGTTTTAGGCGATGAAGACGGAAACGCAGACCGCAGATCCGGCACCTGATGCGGATTAATTGAATGCATGCGTGTAGTCACCGACATTGTCACAAACTTAAAGAACCGCTGAATCTCAGAAGCCTGATGAGCCTCAAAAAGAGGATTCTGGGTGCCTTCAATGAATCTGCTTAGTATATCCTTATCTGCATCGTACCCAATAGCCATTGCCATACGATCACATTTGGACGAGCGGCCTTCAGAGATAAATGCCCGTAGCGGTTCTTCCCACTGATCATTTGGCTGTCCATCAGACACAAGGACAACCGTTGGGCGATATGCTCGTCCCGGAGTCTCGTTCTTGTCCTCAATCATGTCCTTCGCCGCCCGAAGAGCAGTTCCCAAAGGCGTCATGCCGTCGGCTGTGAGAGGATGAAAATCGATAGACGAAACCGGCGTGAATGGTTGAAGCCTGGTAACAGAACTACCGAACGTAATGATAGAGACGCGAACCTCAACTTCGCGAGTTCCCTCTTTAGAGAACGCTGTTAACATCTGTCGAACAGCAGAGTTGAGCGTGTCGATCTTAGGTCCCGCCATTGAGCCGCTGGTGTCCAACAGCAATAGTACGGGAATCGGCTTTGCCGTGGGAACGATGTAATCAGCAGGATTGAATGCCATTTTTTTGTCCTTTCTTTGAGTTGAACCTTTTATGCCTTTGACGCCGCATATGGTATCATAGCTGGTTGTTCATCGGTTAGAATCGGACATCCGCAGATGTCCAAGAGATTTTCTTTGCCACGCCACCGAATTCGAGACAAGGGGAATGTGATTGGCTTGTCTCGTTTAGGGACCAAGGACTCAACAGCCAAGAAACCTTCCGACACAAGGTGCTTGCGAAGGTCTGACATTGTCTTGAACAAATCGTCTTTCTCACTGTGTTCGTTAAAACGAGAGCCCTCTCTGAATGTATCAAGCCAATCGCATCGTATCTTGCTCTTGGACGCATGGAGTAGTTTGAGTCGTTCGTGTAGGCCTCGCACGGGACACCCGCTTGCTATCACGACAAGCAAAGCAAAACACGTACGACTCATAGTAACGGACTTGCCATTTATCGTTACCGAACCAGACTGAATGTCAATTGACATTTCAGGATACGCAATGGCTCGCGGTGCAACCGTTTGAATCTTCGACACAAGCGTTCTGTAATTTGGGGGAATCGCTTTGAACTTTTCTTGATACCATCCGCGCATGCGAACAAACGGCACCTCGAAAAGTTCCGTCTTGATTTGCTTTGCTTTGAGCTTTTTGTCCGTTCCATTTGAAACAAACGTCTTACCTGGCTCTGGGTAGAAGAATTCAGGTGCCGAACCCTGTTCCAGTTCTTGAGGCAAAAGAACATGATAAACCTTATCGCACTCACGACCAAGAAGCGTCATACATGAGAATAGGAGTGCGCTTATCGTCTTACGTCCGCCAGCAATCGAGACATGAAGTTCCGTCTCGCTATCCTCAGTGTATTGCCGAAGCTGGGACAGCATGAAGTCAGCCGCGCGAAGGTTATCTTCGCCCGTCCGTAGGTCTTCAATTTCGTTACCTTCAGCATCTGGAATGACACGGATGGACGTTGCGCCAAAAACGAGCTTGCCGTCAATCTCTATCTTTTCGCGCTTTAGATTAGACCGCATCTCATTCCAAACACCGTCTTCAAAGAGCTTTTGTATCAATAGTTCTTTCCCGCTCTTCGTTATGAATACGACAATCTCATCTGGCACGATTGAATGCTTCTGATGTGCCAGACCCCAAACCGTGTTTGTCAGTACGGCAGGAGAAGTACCCATTCCAGACACAAGAATTATTCTCTTATGTTGAGACATACGACCTCCGCTTTGACATTGGTATGTGTTCATTCACTCTCATAACCGCGTCCTTGCTCCTATTGAATCTTCAGCATCAACAACGCTCATGATATCCGAAGTGTCACATTTCAATGCGGTACAGATTTTGAGCAGAATACCTGTATTGACTGTCTCGTTTTTAGACAGTTTCGTAATAGTTGCCGAGGATATCCCCGTCAACCTTTGTAGGTCGGTCTTGTTAAGACCTTTATCAATCAGCAGTTTCCAGAGCTTTTTGTAGCATATAACCATGTCAACCACACCTCTTTAACATTCATCTCTTGAACACGGCATATTATATCAAATTCGCCATCGCAAAACAAGGGGTAATCTTTACATTTCTAATAATTGTCTTTACCACCTCGGTTGTCCTAATAAAAACATGAAGACAGGTGTATTTACTTTGACAACCGAAAATCACTAATTACTTGGACCTTATAAACAGACTTTAGCCCAGACTTTGTAAATCTATTATGGTATAATTTATGCCGTGAGTAAAACAGCAAAAGTGTCTGGCTCGGTGGTAGCGGGGTTTCCGTCGCCAGCCGAGCAGTATCAAGAGCCGCCGCTTGACCTGAATGAACTTCTGGTGAAGCGTCCGGCTGCCACGTACTTCGTGCGAGTCGAGGGCGACTCGATGGTCGGCGCGGGGATCAGCGACGGCGACTTGCTGGTCGTGGACCGCTCTCTCCGCCCCGCCGACGGCGACGTGATCATCGCCAGCGTGGACGGCGATTTCACCGTGAAGACCTACCGCCGCGACAAGAGCGGCGTCCGCCTGGAGCCGGCGAATTCCAACTACCCTGTCATCCGCCTCCGAGCCGGACAGGAACTCGACTACTTCGGCAAGGTAACGGCCTGCATACACAGATTCGCGGGGAAGAGATGATCGGGCTGGTGGACGGTAACAACTTCTTCGTGTCCTGCGAGCGCGTGTTCAACCGCCGCCTCGTAGGACGCCCGGTCGCCGTCCTCTCCAACAACGACGGATGCTGCGTCTCCCGCTCAAACGAGTTCAAGGCGCTCGGCATCCCGATGGGCACTCCCTACTTCCAGCTCAAGGCTCGCGAGGCGTCGGGCGAGCTGTGCTTCTGCTCGTCTAACTACGAGCTCTACGGCGATATGTCCCGCCGCATCATCTCGATCCTCCGCGAGGAGGCCGTGGACGTGGAGCAGTACTCCATCGACGAGGCGTTCATCTTCCCGCCCACGACCGCCGCCGCAGACTACATCGCCTACGGACGGCGCGTCCGCGCCAAGATCCTCCGCTGGGTCGGCATCCCGTGCGGCGTCGGCTTCGCGCCCACCAAGACCCTCGCCAAGATCGCCAACCACATCGGCAAGAAGCGTCCCGACGGCGTGTTCCTCATGCCGGACGATCCGACGGAAATCCTCGCCGCCCTGCCCGTGCAGGAGGTCTG
>JAEEGF012080144.1_pt1 | contig 31256 bp, 27 predicted proteins | sample 9134171 | NCBI WGS metagenome assembly JAEEGF01 (sample SAMN16246542, study PRJNA631951) | gut metagenome | biome: gut microbiome; feature: rumen; material: AP-attached | host: Bos | place: Iran: Karaj | collected 2018-10 | reverse complement strand
ATTTACAATGTGCGTGCGTGCACTTACAAGGAACGTATGGACTACCTGCTGACGGGCATCGAGACCTATCATCCCGACCTGGTGAGTGTGGATAAGGTGAGCGACCTGCTGCCGAGTGTGAACGATGCCGATGAGTCGCAGCGGGTGATTGCCCAGCTCATGGAACTCGCGACCCTGGGCAACTGCAATATCGTGGTGGTGATACACGTCAACCGCTCGGGCGACAAGCGTAACTTGCGTGGATGGCTGGGTACGGTGGTGCTGCAGAAGTCGTTCGAGGTGTTCTACTGTGAACAGGTGACCAGCAGTGAACTCTATTCTGTAGAGCAACTGCTGACGCGAAAGTATCGCATGCCCGAGAAAATGTATTACCGTATCACTGACGAGGGGTTACCTGAAGAGTCGGATAAGCCATCGTTGCAGTCAGAAGTTGATGACAACGCACAACCACGCAGGAAATCAAATCTGTACATAAGCACTAAGCAGGTGGGTTCGTTCAATCAGAAGTATATCATACAGAATGAATCCAATGCTGAGAAACCTTATGATTGGAATGTGAAAATGCTGTTTGCAGATGCGATGGGCGGCTGCTCATGTATCTCTCCTGACATGCTGCGTGAAAAGGTGATGGAGCTGAGTCATATCCAGATGACGCACTATTACGACAAAGTGTTCAAGGAAGCTGAGACGCAAGGCATCGTTACGACAACGCTCGACAGGGCAGGTCGTGTGGTGGTTATCTCTACCCCTACCTAACCCCCTTCTTACTATAGCCCATACCCTCTCTTTAGAGAGAGAGGGGTATGGCTATATAAGGAAGGGGTGTAGGGGGTAGGAGATACCACCACTCTCAAGCACTGTGGCGTCGCTGCAGAGATCTGCCTTACCAAGGAGCAACTCTTTCAACAAAAGTAGCAATGCTTTTTTCTCGTGTTGTTTAATAAAATGTGTTTCCACCTTCTTTTGTGTGATAATGCACGATAAATACTGAAAAAGATCTTCAAAATAGAACAAATTGTCCTGGGATTTGAACTGTCTAATCAAACGTCACGATGATATTATTTAATTATTATATATAGATATGTTATTTCATCAGTTGCTTGATGACATCTCGGATTTCTTGATCAGTTGTACCTTCACCAAAGCCAAAGAAAACCTTACGCACAAAGTGACTACTGTCCAGTAGGAAGAACCAAGGAGCGGAGCCACCAGTCTTGTAGGAGTTAAGCATGTCCTCAGTAGCACGGATATATGGATAAGTCAATTCTTTCTTCTCTGCATAAAACTTAATCGTTGAGTCACTGGCACCCCACGTTTCGAAAGAGATAATTTGCAGTTCCTCATCACTATATTCCTTTCTCAGATGCTTTAGGAAAGGAATGGCTGCTTGGCAAGGGCCACAGGCTGTTGCCGAGAACTCCAGTAGTATGGCTTGGGAATGAAGGTCTTTCAATGAGATAGTTTTACCTTCCAAATCAGTGAGCGACCATATAGGAGCCGGATGGTTCAACATATTGTTGGCATCAACCGCTGATCTCTCTCTCACCTTATAAGGCCTGATGATGTATCCTTGGGGTAAATAATCATTCAAGTCAAAACCGGCAGGATTCTCAGCATTCAATATAAGGTTGTGGCAGATGTGATCATTGATATCATGGTCTTGGATACGCTTGATACGACAAGGCAAGCTATTCTGCTTACTGAACCAGATCTCGTATTCTGAGGTCGGATCGGCTATAAGAGGACGGCTTGAATAGATGTGCTGAGCCTTACCGCCAATAAATTCTATCTGTTCTTCCTCATGGGTGATGAGGTGAAACTTATAAAAGTCAACGGAGTCTGTAAGAAGGTATTCTATGCTGTCGCTGGTAGTCAAGGCATAATCAATGATGTGGTATGCACTACGGAAGAATGGGTTGCTTACTACCCTGAATGGCAAATTCCGTGCAGTGAAATCGTCACGCACTATACTTTTGTTATCATGATAGACCATATATTTAGCCTCGCCATCGTATGCTCCGTCTAAAAGGGTACTGTCGTTTACTGAAAAGTGCAGATACTTAGCTCCTACAGTAGAATCAGCTTGATTCTTTAGTTCTTTGTAATAGACAAACAGATGTTGCCTTGGCTCAGGGTTGCCAGGCAAATAATCCCATGATTCTATCATATAACTTGCCGATTGAATCTGGTCAAGCCTCTCTCTCATCTCACGCAGAAAGGTGTCAGTATCCACTTGTTTAGCAGTACAGGAACTCATTAGGGCGACTGCCATCATAGTCGCAGTCAGATACACGATTGTTTTCATAAAGCTATTTTTTAAAGTTCATGCCACAAAGTAAAGAATAGGGGTGCAGAACTCAGGCAAAAAGTGCTTCACAAAAACTTCACAAAAGAGGAGGTGGCTGATAAAGAGCAGAATTACAGGCTTATTATGAAATTATCCCAATCTTCGGCTTTGCCGTCCTTGCCAAACACTTTTTTATGCAACCTTGCACGTGTATTGGCGATGGCACTATCGCTGCGACTTACTAATGCCGCAATGCGAGAGGGCATGAAGCCCATCTTGAGCAAAAGACAGACTTTCAAGTCCTGCTCTTTCTCCACACCCAACTTTTGGAGAGTGGGTAAGAAATCAGGATAGACCTTATTGATAAGCTCCCATGCTTCATGTTGCTCTGTCTCGCTCATGACTTTCATAGTAGATAACAAGTGTTGGTAAATATCTGCATCACGGATTGTCATGGTTTTGGTATGTTCAAGTTGGATTCGGCTATTGATGATTCGATAGATGACAATGGCAGATACCGCTATTACCAACACCAAAAGCAGTACGGCAATCATGGCATAAAACTTGATTTGTTGGTTGCGTTCCTGCAAAGACGCATTCTGCCGTTCCATACTCAGTGTCTGATACATGGAGTTGAGGCTTTCCAAAACTTCCTCGCGGAAAATGTCACTCATCTCTTTCTCCAGTTTTGTTTTTTGGTGATTAGTCCAATATGCCTTTTTAATATCACCGCCAGCGATGGCAGCACTATGCTCAATATCAACAGCATATTTGCGATAATAAATATCAGGAGATTCTGACATTTTGCGCAAATAATACTCGGCTGAATCCTTGTTCCCATGATTGGTGAAACTATAGACATGCCACATCACATAATTGTAGAGTTCATTGTCAGCTCCTTCAACCTCATAAGATGCTGATGGTAAAAACTCTGTTGCCAAATCCAATTTGCCATCTTCCATGAAAGTTGCAGCCAGATGGAGTGCCAAAGATATGCGTGGTTTCTCTGCGCTTGACTGGATGGCAAGTTGTTCTGCAAGGTCATAGAAATGTACCGCCTCTCCAAGATTATGTTTCTTGCGATACATGTCGCCCACGCATTTATAGGCATCAATCATGATGATGGTATCTTGTAACTCTGCAGCACATCCATAAGCGAGATGAAATCTGTCAATGGCCTCGTCATATAGCAACTGTTTGGCAAATAGCCTTCCCATCTCAATATATAGTCTCTCTTTTCGGGATAAAGAAGCTATATCATTGTTTGGCAGTAAATCGATGATGCGCTGGCAATACTGCAATGATAATATGGTTGGATGATTGCTATGATTAGTTCTTACAACATTGATGAGGCTGTCAGCAAGAGCCATCTCTGCACCACTGCCTATGTGGCTGTGGCAGGATATCATGCAAAGCAACACGACTAACTGAATGATGTAAGACAATCGTTTCATTGGCGGCAAAGATAAAACTATTAGTTACTCTATTAGGATTACTCATGATGATACGGACTGCCGTTCAGAATGCTCATGGCACGGTATAGTTGTTCGACAAAGATAAGGCGTATCATTTGGTGTGAAAAAGTCATTTTGCTCAAAGAGAGTTTTTCTTGGGCTGCCTCATAGACGGCGGGGGAGAAGCCGTAGGGGCCTCCGATGATGAAAACAAGACGGCGGCTGGTGGTGTTGAGCTTGCGCTTCATATAGTCGGCAAACTCGACAGAACGCAGTTCCTTGCCATGCTCATCAAGCAGCACCACGGTATCACCTGGCTGCAAAGATTTCAGTATCAGTTCGCCTTCTTTCTCCTTTTGCTGCTCCTCGCTCAGACTCTTGGTGTTCTTCAATTCGGGTATTACCTCTAAATCAAATGATATATAGTGCTTGGTACGCTGCACATATTCTTCTATTGCCTGGACGAAATACTTCTCAACCGTCTTCCCAACTACCAATAAAACAGTCTTCATGGAATTCTCTTTTTTTATCTGCTTTCAAAGTTAGTATATTTTCAGATATTTGTCTATCTTTGTAGCAATAAAACACTAAGATTATGGAAAAAGAAAGAGAATTGATTGACAGACTTATTGATCTGTCGTTTGCTGAAGATATAGGTGATGGTGACCACACTACGTTGTCGTGTATTCCCGCAACGGCTATGGGCAAATCTAAACTGCTCATTAAAGAAGAAGGCATCCTGGCTGGTGTGGAGATTGCCAAAGAGGTATTCCACCGTTTTGACCCAGAACTGAAGGTGACGGTCTATATGGAAGATGGAACTCCAGTGAAGCCAGGCGATGTGGCTATGCTGGTAGAAGGTAAGGTGCAGAGTCTGCTACAGACCGAACGCTTGATGCTGAACATCATGCAGCGCATGAGTGGTATTGCTACCATGACGCATAAATACCAGAGCCGCCTGGAGGGTACGCACACACACGTGTTGGATACCCGCAAGACCACCCCTGGTATGCGTATCTTGGAAAAGATGGCGGTGAAGATAGGTGGTGGCATGAACCATCGTATAGGATTGTTTGACATGATCCTGCTGAAAGACAATCATGTGGATTTTGCAGGCGGTATTGACAAGGCAATTACCCGTGCCAAGGAATACTGTAAGGCGAAAGGCAAAAACCTGAAGATTGAGATTGAGGTGCGCAATTTCGACGAACTGCAGCAAGTGCTTGACTTGGGTGGTGTGGATCGTATCATGTTCGATAACTTTACCCCAGAAATGACACGCAAAGCTGTTCAGATGGTGAATGGCAGATTTGAAACTGAGTCATCAGGAGGTATTACTTTCGACACGCTCCGTGACTATGCAGAGTGTGGGGTGGACTATATCTCAGTGGGAGCGCTGACACACTCTGTCAAGGGACTTGACATGAGTTTTAAAGCCTGCTAATTTTGCATACATATGACATGGCTATGCCCTAATGGGGCATGGCCATTGTTGTATTAATACTTATTAACACAATACTTTACCTCCTTTTTTGCTTTCCCTGCGTCTAATTAGTAGAAAGCATGATGAATTGAGCATAGATGTAGGGCCGATAGTTGTGAATGCCGATGAGTTGAAACTGGTGGAGGGGTGTAGAAAAGGCGATGCGGATGCTCGCAAACAACTGTACACTCTATATGCGGAGCAAATGCTGGCCGTTTGCTATCGTTATACAGGCAACTTAGATGACGCTTACGATGTGCTGCACGATGGGTTTATCAAAATCTTTACAAACTTTTCTTTCCGAGGTGAAAGTGCCTTGAAAAGTTGGATGTATAAAGTGATGAGTGCACAGGCCATTGACTTCATGAGGCGTAAAAGCGCCAGCAGACTGTTGCTGATGGACAATGAGGAACTGCCTGATATGCCAGATGTGGATGAAAAGGCCGTTATGTATGAAGCCAGGGGAATAGATGAGGAGAGGCTGATGCACATGGTGGCACAGTTGCCAGAAGGATGCAGGATGGTATTCAACCTCTTCGTTTTTGAAGACAAGTCGCATAAGGAGATTGCAGAATTGCTGCACATCCAGCCAGAAACATCGAAGTCTCAATTCAGATATGCAAAGAAATTGTTGGCTACGAAGATTAAACAGTTTATCGAGCATGAAGGAAAAAGATGACTTTTCAGCATTGTTCAGAGGCTTAGCCGATGCTAAGATGCCTGTGAAGGAGGGCTTCTGGGAGGGCTTGGAGAAAGACCTTTCGACTGTTATGGCGCAACCTGAAGATGTAGCTCCTGCCAAGCGTGCTGTACTCAGGCCTATTTATCGCAAATGGATGGCAGCTGCTTCTGTCTTGTTAGCATTGGCAATAGGCTCAGTAGTGTTCTGGTCGTTGAACTCTCAAGAGGAGCAAATTCAACAGGCTTTTTCAAAGGTGTCTGCCAAATCGGAAATATCTCCAGTTAGTAATCTGCCAGAGGCTGATGATCCTATTTATATAAATAAGGTGTCGGAATCTATGGCTGCTATCACACCTTCCGCATCTCGTACAGTCAAGATGGATAACCTGATACCTGCATCGCTTGATAATACAGAAACTAACGATGATGATGAGATGGTGCCAGTAGAAGTGACCTTCCAAATCATTGAACATGGTTATATCAATGGCGGCAAGTCTTCAACTGGTCTTGTGAATGCTTCTAATGGCAATCTCCTCCAAAATGAGGAAAACCAAATTGCTGTTACAGTAAAAGAAAAGAAGAAGTCGGGCTGGGCTTTGAAACCAGCATTTGGGACATCTATTCCTAAGGGAAACTACAATATGCCGCTGACAGCAGGCATGACATTGGAGCGCAAATTCAACAAGACTTTAGCTATTGAGACTGGCTTATTATATAATTATCTACCGGTACATAATGACGAAAATCAATCGTCGCTCTCTCTTCCTGTAAAGTTGGATGTGAATCTTTCTGAGGGTAAAAAGATGGATGTCTATGCCACAGTAGGTGGTGTGGTTGAGAAACTGTTGGGTAAAGACTTCACGGAAGAGCCTGTACAACTAGCTGCTACAGCGGGCTTAGGTGTGCGTTACAAGTTGAATGAAAATTTGGCTTTCTATGCTGAGCCCTCCGTTTCTCACTATTTCGATACTGATGGCAATACTCGTACCTTGCGTACCGAGCAAGCTGTTAATGTGAATCTGTTATGCGGTGTCCGCATGAGTTATTAACCATTAAATCCACTGCAATATGAAGACTATTAACAAATATTGGTTGCTGCTGATGCTGTTTTCATTGGCACTTTCGTGGGTTTCTTGCTCAGATGATACACTTGACATTGAGAACCCTGATGTGGATTTGTTCGTCAAGCAGCTCAAGGCTGGTACTTTGGCGGTGAACGAAGAAACAGGTACTGTAGTAATGCCGCAGTTTACGACTGATGATATCGATGCACTTCTATATTATGCCGAAGACTTATCTGAAATCCCATCTTTTCCTTTGGCTCCCGTATCCTATTTGGCTGGGGGTAAGCCTCGTTTGGGAGAATGTGTGTTATGGGTGATTGAATCTATCCGATTGGGAAGTAATGCTTCTTTAGGTTGCCGTATGGTTCATAATGATGCCGTTAATTACGAGGGAATTTATTTCCTCAGCGATGATGAATTGCTCGATGCTGCAGCCTATTACCGTCGGTGGTGGAACAATGAGAAACATTTTGGCATATTTTCTGTGATAGAACATTCTGCCTCAGAACCCTTGGCAGGCTCTGACTATAGATGGTGGTGATTAATCCTTGATTTACATGAGAAAGAAACTATTAATAATGCTATCAATAATGATGGCAGGAGGCGTTGTGTATGCTCAAAATTGGACAACGGCCGATTCCCTTCGCTTGGATCAGTTACTCAAGACAGATGGCGAGATAAAGCTCAATACTCGCGCATTGGAGGAATTAAAAAGCAATGGCTTTGTTGGTAGTCAGTCGGTTGTCTCTGAAAAGCCTTGGATGGAGTTCAACTATACAATGCCTGTGCTTAAGCTCCCCAAGAAAAAGGAAATCACCATGCAACTTGATGTCCCACGATATGTAGCTCCTTCTAATGGATTAACTTATACAGGCGACCTTGCTTATCATCTTACTAAATATTTTACCCGAGAATACTGGGATTTCCGAAACAAACGTAATATAAAGAAAACTTTGGAAGTGTTGAAGAATTATGATGCAATACCTCTTGATAGTTTGCAGAGTGGAAAATAATTAGTAACTTGCAGCCTCAATAATTAATACGATGGAATCATGAATAGAATTTCTTCTCTTTTCGGCATAAAGTATCCTGTGATTGCAGGTGGTATGGCTTGGTGTAGTGGTTGGCGTTTGGCTGCCGCTGTAAGTAACGCTGGTGGTTTGGGTCTGATAGGCGCAGGCTCGATGACACCAGAACTGTTGAGAGAACATATAGAAAAGTGTCAGGCTGCTACTGACAAGCCCTTTGGCGTTAATGTACCTTTGATGAAACCTGGAGTAGAGGAGATGATGAACATCATTGCCGAGGCAGGTATAAAGGTGGTATTTACCTCTGCTGGCAGTCCGAAGAAGTGGACTGGCTGGCTCAAAGAACGTGGTATCACGGTAGTACATGTGGTGTCATCTTCTAAGTTTGCCAAGAAATGCGAAGAGGCTGGTGTGGATGCTGTAGTAGCAGAAGGTTTTGAGGCTGGTGGTCATAACGGTCGTGAGGAAACCACTACTATGTGCTTGATACCTGCTGTTCGTAAGGCAACATCACTGCCTTTGATTGCCGCTGGTGGTATTGGTAACGGCCCATCCATGTTAGCCGCTCAGGCTTTGGGCGCAGAAGGAGTGCAGATAGGTACTCGCTTTGCCTTGACTGCCGAGAGTTCTGCCAGTGAGGCATTCAAGAACTTTTGCCTGAATCTGGAAGAAGGTGACACTATGCTTATCTTGAAGAAGCTGTCGCCTACTCGTATGGCAAAGAATCCATATCGCGAGCAACTTGACAAAGCTGAGGCTGAGGGTGCAACTGCTGAGCAACTACTGGAGATTATTGGCGCAGGTCGTAACCGCATGGGAATCTTCGAGGGTGACCTCGTAAATGGCGAGGTGGAGATTGGTCAAAATGCTTCTCAGTTTAAAGGGAAAGGTATTCAAACCGTCGCTGAGGTTATGAAGGAGATGATGGAAGAATACTTCTCTTGTGTTAATGATATTATGAGCTGGTGATAGATCCCCCTTTTCGCCATTCATTCTATATGTCGTTAAGGGTTGTTCCCTACTATAGAATGATAGAGGAACAAGTATCCGAATGGGGTTAATCTTGTTCTTTTCTGGAGCGTCTTAACAGTTTGCTTAGACGTAGTTCTAATAAAGAGTAAGGAGCATAACCTTCTGTCAGTAAATCCAGTTCACCATTCTCTTCATAGAAAAGGGTAGGGTAATGTTCGGCATATTTCTCGGCATAGAGAAATGCTTGTCGGGTATTCTCTACATTTTCTGAAGAGGAGAAATGCTGAAAGAATAGTTGCTTGTCGATGCCTAGTTGTTCGCAAATCTCCAAATAGACTGTCTGTTCGTTCAAATCCTTGCCTTCGTAAAAACGAGCATGAAGAATGTGATGGGCAAACTGCAAAGTGAGTTGTGGAATCGTGGCTCGACATGCCATAATGGCACGACTGGGTACCAGACTATCTAGAACCATTTCCTTTCCTTCCAGTGCAGATTTATATCCTTGACCGAATTCTTTTCCCGTTTCTTTAGTGATACTAGCATCGAGTTTTCGATGAGCGAAAGCGTAAACAGGCGACTGTACTTGCGCGAACTCGCCTGCCAGCATACCAGCTGGAATTACCTCAAATGGTAACTTGCCATCCAATGTGTCGAACAACTGCTGTATGGCATCGCTAGTAGCGTAGCACCATTTGCAGTGAGGGTCCATAATATAGATAATTTTCATATAAATGGTAGTCTAAAAAAATAGGAATTAGGAAAGCTCCTAATTCCTATTAACCTGTTCAAATAGAATAGTTAGATAAGTTTGCGGGCACCGTCGCCAATCACTACATCGTAGATCTTGCAACGCTTGCCAAATACCTCAAAATAGCGCTTGCGTACTTCACTAACAAAAGTGCTGTAAAGTTCTTCCTTCACAAGGTTGATGGTACAGCCACCAAAGCCGCCACCCATCACACGTGAACCAGTAACGCCACAATCAAAAGCTACATCATTGAGGAAGTCAAGTTCATCGCAACTCACTTCATACAACTTGCTCATGCCTTGATGTGTTTCATACATTTTCTCGCCTACTGTTTCATAGTCGCCTTTTTCTAAAGCATCGCAAACGTCCAGCACGCGTTGAATCTCTTCTATCACATACTCGGCACGCATGTAGTCTTCATCTGATACCTCGTCCTTCACCTCAGCCAGCATATCCATAGAAGCATCACGCAGGAACTGTACTTCCGGATATTTCTTTTGCAAAGCAGTCACCACGTTCTCGCAACTCTCACGGCGTTTGTTATAGGCAGAAGAGGCAAGCTCGTGCTTCACCACGCTATCTACCAAAACCAGACGATAGCCCTGTGGGTCAAATGGATAATATTTGTACTCCATTGAACGGCAATCCAAACGCATTAAACTACCTTTCTTGCCAAAGATAGAAGCAAACTGGTCCATGATGCCACACTTCACACCGCAATAATTGTGTTCAGTAGCTTGACCAACCTTTGCTAGTTCGAACTTGTCAATCTTATTGTCGCCAAATAGTTCATTCAGTGCATAAGCATAGGTGCTTTCCAAGGCAGCTGATGATGACATACCTGCACCCAATGGTACATCGCCAGCAAATGCTGTATTGAAGCCCTTCACCTCTACACCACGCTTGATCATCTCACGGCAAACGCCGAAAATGTATCTTGCCCATGAGGTTCTCGGAGCATCTTCCTCGTTCAGACCAAATTCCACATAGTCTTTCAAGTCAATGGAATAAGCCTTTACCTTGTTAGTACCGTTAGGCCTTATTTCAGCCATGATACCTTTGTCAACCGCTCCTGGAAATACAAAGCCACCATTGTAATCGGTGTGCTCACCAATCAGATTGACACGCCCTGGTGAGGTATAAATAGCTCCTGTCAGTCCATCGAAATGCTTGATGAAGCGACTTCTAACGTATTCTATTTCCATGGTTCATATAAGTTAAAAAGAGGCAGGGCGTTGGCCCCGTCTCTATGGCGTTGCCCCGTCTCTATAGTGATTAATAGAAATTAGTCTACCTTGATGTCCTTGTTCACGTTCTTGCTACCAATCAGTGCGTAGAAAATCATGTAAGCCAAAACTGCTACCACGATAACGTAGCTGAAACGCAATGAACCGATGGTGTCACTCACGATAGAGTTCTGGATCAATGGCAGGATACCGCCACCAACCACCATCATCATGAAGATACCAGATGCTTTCTCGGTATATTTACCCAGACCTTCGGTTGCCAGATTGAAGATGCAACCCCACATAATTGAGGTGCAAAGGCCCATCAATACCAAGAACACGGTGAAAAGAGGTACGTTGTTTACAGCGAAGGTACCGTTGCTGAAACCTACCATTGAAACGCCAGTAGCTTCTGGTACAAACATTGAAATCAGTACCAAGATGATACCTACGCAAGAAACGGTCAACAACTGAGTGCGGCTTGAAACCTTACCAGAAATGAAACCTGAAGTCAGACGGCCAACCAACATCAGCAGCCAGTATAGACCAGTCATACCACCGATTATAGCTGCAGCATTAGTAGCATTAGTAGCATCAAATGCTGTGAAGTTTTCAGCCTTGCTTAAGAAGTTACCAAAAGTGTTAGGGATACCAACTTCCATACCTACATAGCAGAAAATAGCTACTGCACCAAGGATGAAGTGACGGAAACTCCAAGGGCTGTGAGGATCTTTTACAGCTGTAGCTTCCACCTTCTGCTGACGTGGTTCCTGGATGTTAGCCATATAGATAACAATGAATGCAACAACGAAGATAGCGATAGCACCGAACAACATAGGACTAACGTCAGTAATCTTAGTGCTCTTGGTGATTGAACCAACATATGCACCTACCATGATAGGAGCAATAGTACCTGCGAAAGAGTTGCAAGCGCCACCCAACTGGAGTAACTGGTTACCCTTGGTACCACCACCACCGATGAGGTTCAGCATTGGGTTTACCACGGTGTTCAGCATACATACGCAGAGACCGCAAACGAATGCGCCCAACAGATAGATGCTAAAGCCCGGAACACCTGCACTGAAGCCAGAAGCATACTGAATCAGTAAACCTACGATACCTACTGCAATAGCAATTAGGGCAGTCTTCTTGTAACCCACCTTTGTCAGCATGTTACCAGCAGGAATACCCATGAACAGATAAGCCAGGAAGTTCATGAAGTTACCCATGAAACCCAATGCTGGGTTATTACCCACTGCATCGTCCATAGTCCAAATGTTACCTACTGGTGCAGCCATGTTGGTTACGAAAGCAATCATTGCGAAGAGGAAAAACATGGTAATAATAGCTACCATGCTACCACTTTTCTTTTGTTCTTGTGACATAGTTTTTTTAATTTTAAGTTATTAATAGTGATGATTATATCCATTTAGTCAATTACATCAAACACATAAGCCGTAGTCTGATGATATGTCTCTTTAGGTTTCAACCTCGTAGAGGGGAAATAAGGCCTATTAGGAGAGTCAGGGAAATGTTGTGCCTCAAAGCAGATGGCACTACGAGCGGGGAAAGTAGCTCCATGAGCCCCCACAAAGCCATTCAGCCAGTTGCCTGTATAGAGCTGAATACCAGGTTCGGTGGTAAATACTGTCATGCGACGTCCGCTTACAGGGTCAACGCATGTAGCAGCTTCGGCAAACTCCTCAATCTCATTTTTGTTCAGTACATAACAATGGTCATAACCCGTACCATTTTTCAGCTGTTCGAATGGTTCGTTAATGCGTTCTCCCACTGTATGGGGTGTACGAAAATCCATCGGTGTGTCTTCCACTTTCAGAATCTCGCCAGTAGGGATAGAATTCTTATCGATAGGCAAGTAGAAGTCGGCATTGATGGTAACGATATGATCGAGTATGGAAGGAGTCGGATTGCCCACTCCTCGCAAGTTGAAGAACCCATGATTGGTAAGATTGAGTACGGTTTCCTTGTCTGTTGTGGCCTTATAAGATATGTACAAGCCGTTATGGTTGTCGGCCAATTCGTACATCATATCTATTGTCAGCTTGCCAGGGAATCCCTCTTCACCATCTGCTGACACATATCTGAAAATTATCTTCGATTCGTTGGCATCGACCACATCCCAGACACGGGTGTGGAAGCCGGTAGGTCCGCCATGTAGGGTATAGGCTCCTCGTGAGAGATCAAGTTGGTAATCTTCTAAGCCCAACACAAAGTGCCCTTTGGCGATGCGATTGCCGTAACGGCCGATAGTTGTACCCAAGAAAGGCTCTGAACTGTTAATGACATGCTGTATGGAATCGTGGCTTTGCACCACATTGGCGTATTCGCCTTGTTTGTCGGGTACCATAATGGAGAGAACTGCACAACCGTAGTTGGTAACAGCCACCTCCATACCTAAGGGATTCTTGAGTATGTACAGGTTGGTTTCTTTGTCCTGTACGGTAGTCTTGAAATCCTCTTGTTTCAAGCCTGACTTGTTGTTTTCGTCTAAAACTGTGCTTGTCATAGTACGGCTAATTTAATTATTATGCAAATAAAGCCATTTTCTTTTATTCTAACAAATATTGTATGCTTTTTTTTCGTAACTTCGCGCCCTGAAACCATAACAAGTTAGAGAAACAATGATATATCCGATAAAATTTCATCCCATTTTAAAACAAACTATCTGGGGGGGAGATAAGATCAACCAACTGAAACAGATTACCGAAGGACTATCGTCCGTAGGAGAGAGTTGGGAAATATCTGCTGTCGAGGGCTTTGAATCGGTGGTGTCAAATGGTATCTACAGAGGTTATAATTTGTCTCATTTGGTAAAACATATGAAAGGAGAATTGGTAGGAGGCGACAATTATGTGCGTTATGGTGCCAAGTTTCCTTTGTTGGTGAAATTCATTGACGCACACGACGATCTTTCCATACAGGTGCATCCTGAAGATGCATTGGCAATGCAACGCCACCATTGTTTGGGGAAGACAGAGATGTGGTATGTGTTGGGTGCTGACGAGGATGCCCGCCTCATGGCAGGTTTCTCTCGTAAGATTACCCCCAAACAATACCGTGAGATGGTGGAAGACGGCTCATTTGTTGATGCACTGCATACTTATTATGTTAGGCCCGGAGATGTGTATTATATTCCTGCTGGTAGGGTACATAGTTTAGGAAAAGGCACTATGGTGGCAGAGGTACAGGAAACTTCTGACATTACCTACCGTTTGTTCGACTATAATCGTAAAGACAAGGATGGGAATTTACGTCAGCTACATGTAAAGGAGGCTATTGATGCCATTGACTTTGATGATATTGCTGGTGAAGCTAAAATAGATTACCATCTCGTAGACAATGAACCTGTTGAGGTAATAGCTTCCCCTAAATTCACAACTTCTGTTTATCACCTTACAGATGGGGTGACCTGCGACTATAGTGACTTGGATTCTTTCGTCATCTTGATTTGCACCGAAGGCATTTGTCAAGTAGTCTTGGGCGATGTTAAGGAGACTATCCGAGCCGGGGAGACTGTACTCCTGCCAGCTATTACCGAAGAGATACAACTTATCCCTGAAGACAAAGCCACCCTTTTAGAGGTATATACATAAAAAAGAAGCAACTCAATCGAGTTGCTTCTTTTTTTTCTAACAATCTTCTTACACAATACCTTGTGCCATCATGGCCTTCGCCACCTTCATGAAGCCTGCAATGTTTGCGCCCTTTACATAGTTGATGTAGCCATCGGGCTCGGTGCCATACTTAACACATGCAGCATGAATTGATTCCATGATCCAGTGCAATTTAGCATCCACTTCCTCAGCGCTCCATGCCAGGTGCTGTGCGTTCTGGGTCATTTCCAAACCTGATACTGATACACCACCAGCGTTAGAAGCCTTACCAGGAGTGTAGAGGATTTTTGCATCTTGGAATACCTTCACAGCTTCAGGAGTTGAAGGCATGTTTGCTCCTTCAGATACAGCGATGATGCCATTAGCGATCAATTTGCGAGCGTCGTCGCCATTGATTTCGTTCTGGGTTGCGCAAGGAGTAGCAATGTCGGCCTTTTCACCCCAAGGACGTGCGCCTGCTACATATTTGACGCCTGGATACTGTTCTGCAAATTCGCGTATACGTCCACGATACAAATTCTTCAGTTCCATGATGTAGTCTAGTTTCTCACGATCGATGCCATCTGGATCATATACGTAGCCATCAGAGTCACTCATGGTCATTACCTTACCACCTAACTGCAGCACCTTTTCAGCAGTGTACTGAGCTACGTTACCAGAGCCAGAAATCAGCACTTTCTTACCTTCCAGTGTCCAACCACGGGTCTTCAGCATCTCTACCAAGAAGTAGATGTTACCATAGCCGGTAGCCTCAGGACGAACCAGTGAACCACCAAATTCCAGGCCCTTACCAGTAAAGGTACCACTGAAATCGCGTGTCAACTTCTTGTACATACCAAACATATAACCCACCTCACGGCCACCAACACCGATGTCACCTGCAGGAACATCCAACTCTGGACCTACATGACGGTGCAACTCGAGCATGAAAGCCTGGCAGAAACGCATCACTTCAGCGGCTGATTTACCACGTGGAGAGAAGTCAGAGCCTCCTTTAGCGCCACCCATTGGCAGGGTAGTCAGAGAGTTCTTAAATGTCTGCTCAAAAGCAAGGAACTTCAGAATTGATTGATTTACGCTAGCGTGGAAACGGATACCACCCTTGTAGGGGCCAATAGCGTTGTTGTGCTGGATACGGTAACCCATGTTGGTCTGCACCTTGCCCTGATCGTCTACCCATGTTACACGGAAAGAGTTAATTCTGTCTGGAATGCAGAGGCGTTCAATCAGATTAGATGCCTCAAACTCAGGATGCTTGTTGTACTCCTCTTCGATACTGTTTAATACCTCTGATACTGCCTGAATGTACTCTGGCTCGTTTGGAAAACGGCGATTCAGGTCCTCTAATACCTTTGCTACTTTCATTTTAATTATTTTTTAAGTTCGTTTTTGTTTATCCAAAGATAATCTACTAAAACTATCGTTTAGTTTTTCGGCTGCAAATGTAAAGATAATATTGGAAACTGCAAACAAAATTTCAACTTTTTTGTGAAAATATTTAATATTTTGTTTGCTTTTGGATGAAAAATGAATAAAAATGTTATTTCTTTAAACTTTTAACTACAGGTATAAACACTAGCGCTGTGCCGATAAAAAGGGAGGTGAGGGTCATGCCATCAATTCGTTCTGTTTGGGTGAAGATGATGAAGCATATGAGCGCCCAAAGCAAAACGATGCTGGTCATTTGGAATTTTGATAATGGTTTTTTCATGGATGTGTTATGATTTTGACTGTAAAGTTACGAAAAATCTTTATTTGATAGGTGGAAATTAGGTGATAATTTATAATTTTGCCATTGATTATGACAAATAGGTTTTTTGCTCTGCTGCTCACAAGGCATCTCTGGCTTATGCTTTTAATGCTGGTATCCCTGACGGTTATGGCACAAACTCAATATGCCAAACCGAAGAAGGGGGAGGGCATTACCACTTTCCTGCAACGGCATGGACGAAATGGGCAAGCGTATTATAAAGAATTCCTGGAACTTAATAAACAGAAGTTGAAAGGTAAAACGACTTTATTGCTAGATGTGAGTTATGCGCTTCCTCCTATTAAGCCTACTGCCCAGCAACGTTCGAAGGCGCAGAATACTCCTGCCAGTGTTAGCAATGAGCCTAAACAGTCTGAAGCTGGTCAACCTGCCCAGCAGCCAAAAGACAGCAAAGCCAAAGAAAAGAAACATGAAGTGGGCTATGAGTTTAATGAACCGCTTTTTGGCAAGTCATTGGCAAAAGGAAAGGTAGAGAGTGGGAAATTGAAAGGTGCCTGTATCTACGTGGTAAGCGGCCATGGCGGCCCTGATCCTGGTGCTATCGGTAAGATAGGTAAAACAGAGCTGCATGAAGACGAGTATGCTTATGATGTGGCGTTGCGTTTAGCTCGTGACTTAATGCAGGAGGGGGCAGAGGTACACATCATTATTCAGGATGGTAAAGATGGCATTCGCGATGATCAGTACCTGAGTAACAGTAAGCGAGAAACGTGTATGGGCAAAACCATCCCGTTGAATCAAGTCGCTCGCCTGCAGCAACGTTGTGATGCGATCAACAACTTATATAAAAAGGAGAAGGATGAATATACCTATTGTCGAGCCATCTTCCTCCATGTGGATAGTAGAAGTGTAGGAGAACAGACCGATGTGTTTTTCTACCATCGAGATGGATGGTCGAAAGGACAGCAATTGGCGAGCCAGTTGCGAAGGACTTTTCAGGCTAAATACGATAAGCACCAGCCTAACCGTGGGTTTGAAGGTACAGTATCGTCGCGAGGATTGTATGTATTGACGCATACACAACCTGTTTCAGTATTTGTGGAACTGGGTAATATTCAGAATAGTCATGACCAGAAGCGGTTTGTACTCAGTTCTAACCGGCAGGCTTTGGCCAATTGGATTACGGAAGGGTTTATAAATGATTTTTCAAGAAAATAGGGTGATAAAAAAAATTATATATATAGTGGCGTGTTTACTTATGACTTCTTGTGTAAGTAGGCAAGTGAGTGAGGAGGAACTACTTCGCTCCATCAATACTACCCCAATGTTATACACAGTTCAGTGTGTGGCACAAACCACCGTTATAGAGCGCTCATCACCTGCCGCGGCTTGGTTAGGTCAACGTACGGCTATTATTCCTGTGGAAGCGAATATCAAAGCAGGCATAGACCTGTCGCAACTCAAGAATATTCGAATCAGTGGTAAAACAGTGTATATCACCTTGCCCGACCCTGTGATAGAGATAGAGAGTACCCGTATTCTCAACGATGAGATTGTAACATCTGTAGCCCCGTTGCGTTTTGATTTTTCTAATGAAGAACTCACACAGATAGCCCGTAAAGGTACCGATGCTATTCGTAATGACTTGGGTAAGTATAACTTAGTCGTGCCTGCTCAAGAACAAGCGGAGGTAATTATATCCTCCATCGTAAATCGTATGGGCTTAGAAGCTGTATTTGAGAACCGTCAGCAATATGAGAACCGTGAATTGTTCAACCTTACGAGACCTTAAGATGCTCTATGGATAAGAAAAAAAAGAGAAATATTATAATTGCTGGCTTTGTACTGATCTTGGCTTTGTTGCTATATCTGACAAAAAATACGGTGACACAGATATATCATAGCGTCTTTGATACTCGTACTGAAATTGGACATGTGATGTTGTCAGAGTTGGCAAAGACTGAGAAGTTGACCGTTCTTTCTATCTACAAAGAGGTGGTGTTGAGTCAATACAAAGAGGTGCCTAAGCTATTCTATGGCACCGACCTGAATCAGATTCATTCAATATATCCAGGGCGCATAGATGTTGGCTTCGACCTTACTAAATGCGCGGATGACTGGCTATTGATGCGTGAAGATACAGCGTATGTGAAACTGCCTGCAGTAGAGATTCTCAACCAAGGTGGCTGGTATTTGGACGAGACAGCACGCCAGACCCCTATTGAAGAGGGCTCTTGGACCAATGAGGACTATGTGAGATTGGCACACCGTGCCAACGCTTTGCTAAAGCGCAAGGCTGAACTGGAGAATTGCTATCAGATGGCGGAAGAGAATGGCAAACGAGTGGTGAGAAATCTTCTGCAAGCTATGGGCATTCAATTTGTAAGGGTTGAGGTGGAGCCTAGAGACAGCTACCGTCCTTTTACTATTGACTATGAAGGCATTGGACGTAAAGGCATGCATTATGATTTTTATGTAGCATCGGATGGAAGTAGGTTTGTGAAGTTTGTGGATGGAAGCACCCTGTCTTATGAGGGTGATATTGATGACGAGGATCTTTATTCTTTGATTGATATGTTTAGCTATTTCACACAAAGTAGGGCTTCACACCAATGGAAGATAAGCAAGCAAGGCAATCGTTTTATTATAAATATGGTAAATACAACGCTGACAAAAGGTACACAAGCTGCAGATGCTTTTGTCAAGAGTCGTCGCAAGGTTGACGTTGAGCGCCTAAGTGCTGCCCTTCACCAATTATTTGGAGATAATCTCCAACTATCCATTAACGAGGTGGATCGCCGCGGACTACAACTTTATCAATACTAACCGTTTAAAAGGAATTTATTCTTTCTTTTTAGTGAATATTCTATTTAATTTGGGTAAGTGAATTTTCATTCTGGGTTTGATTTTCATCTTGTGCATATCTTGTGTATCATCAAAGGTGAAAGAAAGAGACGTGTCAGCCACTTTGCCACTCATCATTATATTACCTTCGGCAATAGCTCCATCACTAATGATGTCCACATTAACATTCTTCACCTTTATCTTGTTGTAGCTGGCTTCTTGAACTCTGGCTTCCACTGTTCCGATAGGCAGCTTGCCTCCTTTTTCTGCTCTCACCTTAGCAGTACGTTCTTTTGAGATGTCGAATTCAAAAGATGCGTCAGCAGCTATCTTGCCTAAATCCTTCAAGTCCATCACCTTCCCTAATTCTAAATCAGGGGTGCTAAGTCTGCCCGACACATATTTTGTACTGTCATTAAGGGTAAGGTCAGTTAGGTTCAGTTGCCCAACATCGGTGGAAATCTTGCCAGAGAATACTTCACGTTTCCGCAATACACTGAAATCGCCCTTATAGTAAATATCACCCAGTTTGCTGAGTTGTGGCATCATGAACTTCTTAACATCAAACTGGTCAATAATTTCATGCTTTATTCCACTTTTGGCTAACATATCATCCACATGGAAACTGATGTTCAATAAGTATTTATCACGTAGATTTTCTATGCCTCCATTAGCATTGATGTGCAATCGGTCATCTTCGTTCATCACTTCAATATCCCTAAATTGCATGGTATCCGCATCTCCCTCAACCATAACACTCAGTTTCAAGGGCATAGTAAACTGAGCCAGTGCTTTGGTAAATAGTTGTGAGATATCTTGTAATACTACATGTGCAGTAAGAGGTTCAGTAGTGTAGTAGCTTAATGCTACTTCTTTCTTTTTGTTGGGAAGCCATAATTCCAAGCCAGGTATATTTATAATAGTGTTCTCATGATGAATTCTTGCATTGCGTATATGTATTCGATGCAGGTCAGTAGTGGCATCTAGATGTAGGTCTTTGATGAAAAAGCCCGACACAGAGTCGGTAGCGTTGAAATGAAGGATAGACGCAGAAATAGAATCCTTGGTGATTTGATGCACTTGCAATTGCATGTCGGCCAAGAAATCCAAATGGCCTGCATCAAACCAACCTCGTTTGGGTTTGTCTGTATTCTTGCGAGGCTTGTGGTTGTCGGTTCTGAAACGAAAACCGTTGATGTCCACCCGTTTGCCTTTTAGCCTAAGTTCCTCAATACCCACGAATGTATCATTCTTCTTGCCTTTAGGCAATTCAATCTCCACTCCTTGAAGCTTGGCACTGAAGGTTAAGATGTTAATGCTTATATGATCTGCTTTGACAGGCATTTGTAACTTCTCTGACAGTTGATGAGTAGCATATTTCAACGCCTTGTTTTGCACATAGTCTGTGTTAACAGCTATCAATGCCACCACTATTAATATGATGATGCCAATTAGTAATCCACCTGTTATTTTAAGCAAGGTTTTCATGATACATTTATCTTTTTATGCGATAAAGATAATACTTTTTCTTATCTTTGCAGCAATAATTATAAAAATAATACTATGAATACATATCAGCAAGGCAGTAAAGTCTATTTGTTCTCCATCGTATTAGTGGCCGTATTGGGAGGCTTATTATTTGGTTATGACACTGCAGTAATATCTGGTGCCGAAAAAGGATTACAAGCCTTTTTCCTCGGCGCAGGTGATTTCGTTTATACTGACAGTTGGCATGGATTTACCTGTGCCAGCGCCTTGATAGGTTGTGTGATAGGTAGTGCGCTTTCTGGTTGGATGGCATCGTCGTTGGGACGTAAGCGCTCGTTGTTTGTGGCAGGTTTACTATTCTTTGCGTCAGCATTGGGTTCTATGAATCCCGAGTTCTTGTTCTTCCAACATGGTGATGCTTCGATGAGTTTGTTGTTGGTGTTCAACATCTATCGTGTGATTGGTGGTATAGGCGTGGGTTTGGCATCTGCCATTTGTCCTATGTATATTGGTGAGGTGGCTCCTTCAGGCATCCGAGGTATGCTAGTGTCTTGGAATCAGTTTGCCATTATTTTTGGTCAGTTGGTAGTTTATTTTGTTAACTTCATGATATTGGGCCAACACACCAATCCTATTATTGAGTCGATAGGTGAGGGCATCAATGCCGTAGCACCGGGAAGTGACCCTTGGACCATAGAAACGGGTTGGCGATATATGTTCGGTAGTGAGGCGGTGCCCGCTGGTTTGTTCGCCATACTGATTTGCCTTGTGCCAGAAACCCCACGTTACTTGGTAATGGTAGGTGATGATGTCAAGGCACAACGCATCTTGGAACGTATCAATGGAACCAACATAGCTCAGGAGATTTTGCACGAAATTAAGGATACGATTACTGAAAAGACAGAGAAATTGTTTTCCTATGGCTTTTTGTGCATTTTTATAGGCATTATGCTGAGTGTTTTCCAACAGACAGTAGGTATCAATGCCGTATTGTATTATGCTCCTCGCATCTTTTCCGATATGGGTACTGAGAGTCCAATGGTACAAACTGTCATTATGGGTGTGGTCAATATTATCTTTACCCTTGTGGCTGTCTTTACCGTTGAGAAGTGGGGACGTAAGCCTTTGCTCATCAGCGGCTCTATCGGTATGGCAATTGGCGCTTTTGGCGTGGCATTGACTTTTGGTAAGGCTGGAATGGAGATTATCACCATGTTGAGTATCATGGTTTATAGTGCTTCGTTCATGATGTCATGGGGGCCTATTTGCTGGGTGCTCATTGCTGAGATATTCCCAAATACCATTCGTGGAAAGGCGGTAGCCATCGCTGTCGCATTCCAATGGATATTTAACTGGATAGTCAGCTCATCCTTCGTGCCGATGTTCAATATGCGTTTAGGCGACGATGCCAACTTCGGTCATTGGTTCACTTATGGTCTTTATGGTACCATCTGTGTGATAGCCGCTATTTTTGTATGGCGAATCGTTCCCGAGACCAAAGGTAAGACATTGGAAGATATGAGCAAGATGTGGCGTAAGGATAAGTAACCGTTTTTGACGATTTTGTTTGCAAATATGGGGTGTATGCACTATCTTTGTAGCGAGACTAAAATAAAATATTAATATATGTCATTTGCGTTTTATCTGATTATTTGTGTGTTTGTCTTCGGATACCTCTGCATTGCTTTGGAGTATCCATTGAAGATTAACAAGGCAGCTACGGCATTGCTGATGTGTGCCGTGTTGTGGACCATCTTCGCCATGTCGGGCACTGGAGCTATGTCTCTGGCATTTGGTGAAGGCATCACAACAGAGAACTTCCGTGATTTTCTTTCCACCAACATTGTGCACCATTTAGGTGAAACGGGTGAGACCGTATTTTTCCTTTTGGGTGCTATGACCATCGTGGAGGTGGTTGACCGTTGGGGTGGTTTCCGTGTCATCACTGATCGAATCAATGCTACATCAAAAGTAGAACTGCTGTGGATTTTAGGTATTCTGGCATTCTGTTTGTCTGCCATCCTTGATAACCTTACCACTACCATCATGATGTGTACTTTGTTGAACAAGATTATTCCTGTAAGAAACGATCGTTGGTTCTTTGCCAGTATGATTGTCATTGCAGCCAATGCCGGTGGTGCATGGACTCCTATTGGCGATGTAACCACCATCATGTTGTGGATTGCTGGTAAGGTAAGTGCATTGAATATCATGCAGATGACTGTATTGCCAAGTATCGTCAGTATCCTGGTGCCTTTTGCTATCCTTTCTTACACATTGCGTGGTGGTCATATTGAAGCACCAACCAATGATGAAGTGGATGACAGTCCTGCTTCTCGCGTTCCTTCTCACCAGCGTATGATTGTGCTTTGTTTAGGCGTGGGTGTACTTATCTGCGTACCTATCTTCAAAAGTATTACCCATCTGCCTCCATATATTGGTATCCTAGGTGCTTTAGGCCTTGTATGGATGGTGACTGAGTTGATGCGTCCTAAAGATCCTGCTGAACAGAATTATCACTCTTTGAAATTGTCCCATATCCTGCGCAGGGTAGATTTGTCTAGTATCATCTTCTTCTTGGGTATCTTGATGGCTGTAGGTGTGCTGCAGGTTTGCGGTCATTTGTCTATGTTGGCCAACAGCCTTGATCATATTGCTTTGGCGGAACCTTATAAGTACTTTACCATTGATACTATTATTGGTGTATTGTCAAGTATTGTGGATAATGTTCCTTTGGTGGCTGGTACGATGGGTATGTATGATTTCCCAATCGACCACTATTTCTGGGAGATGTTGGCGTACTGTGCTGGTACGGGTGGTAGCATCTTAATTATCGGTTCTGCTGCCGGTGTGGCTGCCATGGGTATCGAAAAGATAGACTTCATATGGTATTTTAAACACATCACTTGGATTGCCTTAATCGGGTATATCGCAGGTGCCTTGTTCTACATCGGACAATATATGGTGATTCATTAATAATTAATCCCCCGCCAACTTGGCGGGGGATTCTTTTTTATCTCACTCTCTTTAATACCATAGCTGTTCTAGCTGGTACATATAGCTGTAGCCAGCCTTTATGTTGTTTCCTATAAATAGGATCTGGCATGGTGAAATGTTGAATGTTATCATTGTTTAGTCCGTTACCACCAAAAGCTTTATTATCAGTATTTAATACCACCTCATAGCTGCCCTCTGGTACCAAGAAGCCGTAGTCTGTAAATGACCTAACAGGGTTGAAGTTGAATACAAATATCAGATCATCACGTTTGTAAGCTAATATCTGGTCGCCGTCATTGTGCCATATCTCTTGCACCTTGGTCTTCTGGAAACGTTTCACACTCTTGATGACGCTCAGCATGGCTTGATCGAAGTCTCCCAAGTAATGATAACACAGGTTCTTGTTGTCTACCAAATCCCACTGACGGCGAGCATACTTATGGCTCCATCCGTTACCCTCACGAGGAAAGTCAATCCATTCAGGATGTCCGAATTCATTACCCATGAAGTTCAGGTAACCACCATTGATAGTAGATGCAGTGAGCAGACGGATCATCTTATGCAGGGCAATGCCACGATGCACGGTGTAATTCTCGTCACCTTTTTGGAAGTGCCAGTACATATCGGCATCAATCAAACGGAAGATAATGGTCTTGTCGCCTACAAGTGCTTGGTCGTGACTCTCAGCATAGCTGATGGTCTTCTCATCCTCACGACGGTTGGTCACCTCCCAGAACATACTGCTTGGTTTCCAGTCTTCATCAATCTTCTCCTTGATTGTCTTGATCCAATAGTCGGGTATATTCATTGCCATACGATAGTCGAAACCATAGCCGCCGTCATCAATAGGTGCAGCCAAGCCAGGCATACCTGACACTTCCTCAGCGATAGTGATAGCATGTGGGTTCACCTGATGAATCAGACGATTGGCTAGGGTAAGATAGCAAATGGCATTGTCATCCTCATGCCCATTGAAATAGTCGCCATAACCCATAAAAGCCTCGCCCAAACCATGGCTGTAGTACAACATGGAAGTCACACCGTCAAAGCGGAAACCATCAAACTTGAATTCCTCCAACCAATACTTGCAGTTAGAGAGCAGAAAATGCAATACATTGTCTTTACCATAGTCAAAGCACAGCGAATCCCATGCTGGATGTTCGTGTCGATCTCCTGGGTAAAAATATTGGTTAGGGTCACCTGCGAAGTTGCCCAAGCCTTCCACCTCATTCTTAACAGCATGGGAATGAACAATGTCCATAATCACTGCAATGCCCATTTGGTGAGCAGTGTCTATTAGTTCTTTCAACTCATCAGGCGTTCCAAAACGAGATGATGGAGCAAAAAAGCTAGATACGTGATAACCGAAACTTCCATAGTAGGGATGTTCCTGAATCGCCATAATCTGTATGCAGTTGTAACCATCTTTTGCTACGCGAGGCAATACATTGTCCTTAAACTCTAGATAGGTGCCCACCTTCTCGGCATTCTGACTCATGCCCACATGGCACTCGTAGATGAGTAAGGGGTTGGTATCGGGCTTGAACTTCTTCACTTTAGCTTGATAAGGTTCAGTTGGATCCCATACTTGCGCACTAAATATTTTGGTAGCATCATCTTGTACAACACGAGTAGCCCATGCAGGAATGCGTTCGCCCTCCCCTCCGTTCCATTTTATCTTTAATTTAAACAGATCTTCATGATGCAGCGCATTCAGTGGCAATTTGATTTCCCAGTTGCCGTCTTTTTTGGGTTTCATGGCAAATTTAGAATCTTCCTGCCAATTGTTAAAGGTACCTATAACATAAATCTCTGTAGCATTAGGTGCCCATTCGCGCAATACCCAGTTCTTATCAGTCTTGTGCAAACCAAAATAGAGATGACCGTCAGCAAAATCAGCTAAGGTCTTTCTACCATTCTTAGTCAATTGTTTTTCTTTGTATAGAAAATGCTCATGTCGTCCATTGATGGCGTCAGCGTATGGCTCCAGCCACGGGTCGTTTTTAATCAAGTTCAAGGTATTCATATTCTCAGTATTAGTTATTTCTATTAAAGTCATCTACTGTATAGTTCAAGAAGTCTAGGAAAGGTTTAGATACTCTAGCCAAATCCACTAACAACTCTACAAAGTCAGACTGGTTGAAGAAATTATCGTCTAAACGATAAAACACCCCGAAATCCTTTGGCTTCAGCAAATCCATGTAAGGAAAGTCCTTGGGAAATCCTTTAGGATTCACTTTCAACCTCTCTTCACCTATTGTAGGGAAGTATTTCTTGAATTGCGTGTTCTCTATGATGCTACGATATTCATTTATGCCATCATAGATGGAATAGCGTATCTCTTGCAATTGTTTAGGAGTAAGTCCATAGGTCCCACCCGCATAAAAGCAACCTTCGGGTTCCAAGTGATAATAATAGCCCAAATGCAACGACTTCTTCCCTTTTGCAGAGATAAAGCCTCCAATATGCGTTTTATAAGGGCTTTTATCATACGAGAAACGCACATCACGATAGATGCGCCATGTGCAGTCCTTGGGTTGCAAATGTCTGACAGAAGGATCAAACTCACCTATACGTGCAATGAGTATCGTCAGTAACTTGTCAAACTCCTGCATGGCAGCTTGGTAAAGCCACTTGTGCTCATTGAACCACTCGCGGTCATTATGAGCAGTTAGTTGCCGTAAGAAATCTAATATAAGTTCAACATTCATCATTCATCATCCTTATCTTTATTCTACCTTCAGCGTATTAGTGCCACTCTTCAAAGGGTGATCCTTGCCATTATACCGAAAAATTCCATCCATGCCATTAGGCAACTCAATCACTGCTTGTAAGCTGTTGCTACTCTTCTTATAATTCACCTTGATAGTGCCTTGTGGATGAGGTATGCTGCCACCAATCTGCTTGATATCACCCAGTCGGAGAAATTCCAGCCAGGCAAGCCCTTGATGCGACCATCAGCCTCTTGGTACTTGTTAAAATAGTGTATAATTTGCTCGGCACCAGGAATCAGGTCGAGCACCAATGCCTGGTCCTTACCATAGCGCATATAATCGTGGATAGAGTAGATGTAACTCAACGCATACGGGGTGATGTATTGAGCAAGCTCCGAAGGAGCACGACCCATTGTCACGCCTTCGGCATTACGGCTCATATCTGATTGTATCAGGAAGTTCTTCCACAAAGTGTCGTCACCACTGTTGTAGGCAGGGTCTTGGATGCCTTTCCAACTTTCATCCGTATTCACCACTTTAGCATCGCCCTCACCCATCATTAGGAAGCCTGTACGAACGGTGGCGTTAGGAACTGGGGTGAAGCTACCTTCGTTCCATACTTGTGCTGCCAATGCATTCTTGCCGGCCTTAAGATAAGGAGCCAAATCCACTGTTTCATAGTTCCAATGCTTGCTGTCACTGCGAGCTGGACCTAAAGAAACTAACTCACCATTGACATATAACTTATAGCGCGTGTCGCCACTCACATAAACCTTAAACGCTGTGGGCTTAGTAGCTAAATTAATATCTTTGCGAAAGTAGTAAACGCCATAGTCTTTAGGTTTTGCTCCATCTACTTCAATCCAGGCGGCATCCCACATCTCCTTCATCATGTCATACGAGGTGCGGTTTTTCAGCAGCATCTTCAAATACACATAAGGGTACTGTGCAAGAATAGAGGTTGGCAATAAGGTAACTATTGCCATTACAATGGCAAATAAAAATCTTTTCATGTCGTTAAAGATTATCTTTCAGGCAAAGATAATCATTAAGATTGATAAAGACAAATCATTAATGAAGTATTGTTAAAGAATATGGCTTGTCGGACAAGGCTAGACCACGTTTTTTGTTGGGCCTTGGACCCATGTCAAACTCGATGACACAACCCCTTGTAAGTTGGCTATGGGTAATGTACAACTTGGAATAGGGTTGACCATTGATACGGACACGTTGCACATAGCGGTTTTTGTCACTCACATTCGGTGCCTTGATTTCCACTTCTTTCCCGTTCTCAAGAGTTACCTTCATATAAGGTAAGTAGGGGGCTCCCAACACATACTGGTCGGTCCCAGGAGCCACAGGGTAAAAGCCCATGGCGGAGAAAATATACCATGCCGACATTTGTCCACAATCGTCGTTACCACCTAAGCCTCGGATATGGTTGCGATACATCTTGTTCAAAATGGTGCGCAACCACTCCTGTGTCTTCCATGGGGTGGAGGTCCATGCATAGAGGTAAGGCACATGATGTGATGGTTCATTGCCGTGTACGTAACCACCCACCAGACAATCTATCGTGATGTCTTCATTGTCAGCATAATATTTCTCTGGCAAGTTCATAATGAAAAGGTCGTTAAGCTTATCGAGAAAAGCCTTTTCACCTCCCATTGCCTCTATCAGTCCATATACATCATGTGGCACATGAAAAGAGAAATTCCATGAATTGCCTTCGATAAATCCCTCGTCATATGTCTGGTAGGGGTCAAGGTCTTTCTTGAACTCTCCATTTAGGTAGCGTGGCGAAGCAAAGCCTATTGAAGTGTCAAACGTATTGCGATAGTATAGGGCACGCTTTCCAAACTCAGATGCCACCTGCTCATTACCTATCGCCTTGGCAGCAGCATAGATGGTCCAGTCGTCGAAACTATATTCCAATGTATTGGAAGCAGCTGTGTTGTCTGTATCGTAAGGTGCGTAGCCCAGTCGTATGTAGTCTGTTACACTAGGGAAATAGCGATTGGTAGCTGTCTGTACCATCGCTTGTAGGGCTTCTTTTTTATCGATATTGGCACCTTTGACAATGGCATCGGCCAACACGGTGACAGCATGATAGCCCGTCATGCACCAACCCTCATTGCCCATAAGACTCCATACTGGCAACATGCCTAAAACTTGCTGATGCTGGTGCTGAATCATTGATTTTACCATGTTGGTGTTACGTGAAGGTTTCAGTAAGCCCAACAAGGGATGCTCGGCACGATAGGTATCCCAAACAGAAAAGACGGTATAGTTGTCGAAATCATTGGCAATATGGATGTTGCCATCTACCCCACGATACTGACGATCTACGTCCATGTAGATAGATGGGTTAATCATCGTATGGTAAAGTGAGGTGTACAGCATCGCCTTCTGGTCATCCGTACCATCACAATCAATGGCAGACAGCTCGTGGTTCCATGCCGCACGGGTCTCACTACAGATGGTTTCGAACGACTTACCCATTGCTTCCGCACGCAGGTTCTTCAATGCACCTTCAGTAGATACAGCGGAAAGAGCTACCTTCACCACCAGTTCAGAAGAGGAAGTCTCATTAAAATTGAAATATGCTACCATATTTCGCCCCGCCATATCGGGGAAGTTGTGGTAGCGGTCAAACTTACGCCAGAAACCTGCATATTGCTCGGGTTTTCTGTCTTGATAACCATAACTACTGATGGGCTTGGAGAATGAAATGGCGAAATAAGTATAGTTGGTGCGTGCCCAACCATCGGTAATGCGATAGCCAGTGAGGAGGGTATCGTTTACCACGCGCAAAGTAGACCATAGCACTTTGCCATCATAATTGTAAAGACCATGCAGCAGGTCAAGGATAATTCGTTGGTTGGCTTTGTCAGGGTAGGTGTATTTATGCACACCTACACGTTGGGTCGCTGTCAGTTCAGCTTTCACGCCATTATCTGCAAGGGTAACGGCATAATAACCAGGCGATGCTTGCTCTGAGTCGTGCGAGAAGCGCTGACGATAGCCATTGTCAGGGTCATCCTTTGTGCCAGGGTTGAGTTGTAAGTCACCTGTTTGCGGCATCAGCATGATGTCACCCAAGTCTGAATGTCCTGTACCACTCAAATGGGTATGACTGAACCCCACAATGGTGTTGTCGGTGTGCTGATAGCCAGCACAATACTCATACACTTTGCCTTGATACACTCCGTTGATGTTGTGGGGGATAGTATCGGTATCAGGACTGAGTTGTACGATGCCGAAAGGTGCACAGGCACCCGGGAAGGTGTGTCCCATGCCCTCGGTTCCTATCATTGGGTTGACATAAGATGCTTTATCATCAGTCTGGTCGGCCTTTGCTAAAAGGAATGGCATGGCTACAACTACCGCAAAAAGGATGTTTTTTTTCATAAACTTAATCTCCCAAAGCTTTGCCAGATGTCAGGATATCTACTAAAGGCTTATCTTTGTAAGATTCCGTACGCTGGTCCCAGAAGCCGAAGTCCCCGTCGTAGCACCAGGTGGTCCAAGCGATATCGAACTCGTCGAACACCTCAATCATGTCTTTGTACCACTTGTAAGCCAAGTCGCGCTCTACGGGTTCATATACACCCCATTCGCCGCAGAACAACTGCAAGCCGTATTTCTTGGCAGCAGCGATGGCATCCTTGAAGTCCTCACGAATCTTGTTCTTGTCCCATACCTGAGTAAGGAATGGTTTCAGCTCTTCCTTGATTTCCTCTGGGGCAGCGTCGTAATCCTCTTGAGTAATGAGCACACCTGGGTAGTTGATATTGCCCTTGAACCTGCCCAATGGGGTCCAGAAGGCACCACGATGGGTGATAATCATGGGGTGGTAATAGTGGAAAGAGAGGACGAGATTTTTGTCGCCTTCTGGCACACGCAAGTACTTGATAGTCTCATAGTCTTGCCAACGGTTAGAGCCCACTACCAACGTGCGTTGCGGCTCAATGGCACGCATGGCCTTGTGTACTTTCTCTACCACTACGTTCCACTGCTCGTGTTCAGGAGCTACAGGCTCGTTCATGAACTCGTATGCCACAGAGTCGTTGCTATAAACTTTCAGCACATCCGACAATTGATACCACATGTCGATGAGTTTTTGCTGTGATTCTTCTGACGTAAAAAGGGTATTGGAGTTGTCGTTGTCGATGAAACGGTGAGAGCGAATGATGTGGAGGTCAACGATGACACGCAGGTGGTGTTTCTCAGCTAGGTTGATGGCATTGGTCAGTAAACCCCATGCCTCTGGCAGTTTGTTGCCGTCTTCATCCCAGAACTGTACCTCATCGATAGGGATGCGTACAAAGTCGAACCCCAACTGCTCTAAACGGGCAAAGTCGTCTTCCTGAATATGGTTTCTGCGTTGTTCGCCTGTTATCCTTGACTGTGACAGCCAGTGGCTCAGGTTAGTGCCTCGCTTAATGTTGAAGTTGTTTACTCCGTCTTCTTGCTGACTTGCACAAGAGGCCAGAAACATTGTTGTTATTAAAAGTGCCAGTAATGTAAAAAACTTTTTCATAAACTCTTTGTTTTAGTTGATTATTATGCTACAAAGATACTCTTTTTTTTCGCTTATTTCATCATCTTTTGTCCAATATTTGTGCAGTCGTTGTGAAAAAAGTTGGTATGTTTTTTGTGTTTTTTGATGTTGTTGTTGGTGGTGTCTGGCTGGGAATTGTCAAGACGTAGAAGATTGTTATTTCTGTACGCAGGATTTGCTATGGGTAGCCGCAGTATCTGCTATCACTCGTCGCAGTATCTGCTATGGGGGGAAAGGAGATACTGCGTTGGGTGAAAGGAAGTCTTCCGACGACCCATAGGAGATATTCCTTTCATCCATAGTAAACTCTCCTTTCCAGTGCTGAGTTTTTCCTGAGAAGTGGGGTTGATCTTGCAAAGG
>JAEEGF012452532.1_pt1 | contig 31275 bp, 29 predicted proteins | sample 9134171 | NCBI WGS metagenome assembly JAEEGF01 (sample SAMN16246542, study PRJNA631951) | gut metagenome | biome: gut microbiome; feature: rumen; material: AP-attached | host: Bos | place: Iran: Karaj | collected 2018-10 | reverse complement strand
TGTTGACCTCTGTCGCGACGCGGCCAAACATGCAAGCATGATGGCTCTTGCTGCTCCATCGGTTCTCACGACTCAGCAATAAAAATGCAAGCATTTATTGCGTTCGCTGCTCGAAAAAACTCAAATAAAATTTGGTTTTTTACTCACTTAATCGTATCTTTGCAACGTCAAACAATAAAACGTTGAAATATGAGCAAGTACGAGATTCCATACCTCACGGCATGTATTCAGGCTTTCGGGCGGCGCTTTGCCATGACGCGACAGGCTGCTTTCCGCTATCTGCACATGTACAAGGGGCTGGCTTTCCTGATAGAGTTTTACGACGTGGAACACCTGCAGTCGATGGATGAGACAATCGATGACCTGCTCATCATCTGCCAAAAGAACGGAGGAACATTGGTATGACACTCTATCATGGTACTAATGTAGACATCGAGGTCATTGATCTCACAAAAGGCTTGCGATATAAAGATTTTGGCATGGGGTTTTACTTGACATCCGATCGCCCGACCGCTGTCCGCATGGCACAGAAGAAGGCACGGCTCTTCGGAGGTAAGGCTACGCTGATTACCTATGAATTGGATGAAGCGGCCCTGACATCGGACCTGAAAGTAAAGGTGTTTCCCGAGAAAGCCTGCGTGGAGTGGTTACTCTTTGTGGATGCAAACCGTGATAGGAAAAACACAGCGCCTATACACGACTATGACATTGTCGTTGGCCCGATAGCCAATGACGGCGTAGTGCTCCAGCTGACCAACTATCGTGAAGGTATCTACTCGCCTGAACAGGTAGCACAACTGCTTCAGGACAGATACCTTGATCAGCAGTATTACTTTGGAACAGAGCGCGCATTACGTTTCATTCATAAAACCAACGTTGAGATAGTATGAACCAGCCTACACACCATCAGATTGCGACTTACCTTACTGACTACGTATTGAGCGAGTTGGTGAAGTATGTCATGGAGGACACGGGCTGTTCCATCGAAGATGCCATGGAGCGCGTGTATAACTCATCGTTGATGACGGCTTTGCAAGATGAAGAGAATGAACTCTACGTGCAGAGCCCCGCTTACCTATATGAACTATTGAATCAACAACCTAGTCATGGGGACACCTAGTCACGCCTAGTCATGGGGACTGGCACCTGGGGTGAGACCTAGTCAAGCTAGTCATGGGGACTGGCACCTGGGGTGAGATCAGGAGTCATTGATCTGTTCCCCAAAGATGAGAATAGAGAAACGGAAGTCTGTCGCGGCTTCCGTTTCTGTTATGTCGTCAGTGAGTATTAGTTCTTAGCCTCTGATTCTGCCCTGACTTCGCGATTTTTCGCGAAACATTTGGATGATTCAGATTCTTATCGTATCTTTGCAGCGTGTAGATCACATGATGTGATAGACCCAACATTATTTTATTAAACTAATTTGAGAGGATACTCCCAGAGATTGAGGGAGTATCCTTTTTTTCTTGCCTTGCTTTGGGAGTGCCTCGCCCAAAACAAGGAAAATGAAACGTAAGATCAAGACCGTTCGCCTGTTGGCGAACTTTTTCCGTGACGAGTATTATGAGGCCTATAAAGAGCTGATCCGTCAGCTCAGCCCCAAGTTGCAGAACCCCGATCAGTTGCCCAGCCGGATCCGCCGGCTCGACTTCAACCCCGACCTTCCCAAAGGAACCAAGAAACTTATCTATCATCATATCGCCCGGCTATTACAGTCGGGCGATGGTGTTTTCAGGAAGCCCTACTGCCGGAACGACCTCTACCGCTGGCTGGCCCGACATACTAACCTCGGGGCCTCGGAGCGCTCCATAGAGCGCCGGATACAGGAGCAAATTGAGTCGCCTATTTAAGGTTTATTAACCGCTATTTCTTTCCGTTAATTGCTTGTCAAAGCCAGGTATTTGCAGTACCTTTGGGCCATCAATCTTTATTGCTTATGGACGAAGAGAAACCAAAGAAGAAACGCAAGAAGAAAGCGGCCGAGGGGGAGGGCGGCGAGCCGAAGGCGCACAAGCCAAACTGGCGTGAGGTGTATGCCACGGTCGAGGACATCAAGGGCTTTCTGGCCGACCATATCTATCTCAGGCATAACGTGATCACGAGGCGGGCGGAGTGTCGGATACCCCAGGCGGACTATTTCGCGGCGGGGTGGAGCGGGGGCCAGTGCACGGACCAGTGGCAGCCGATCTCCGACCGCGTCGTGAATAGCCTCTGGACGGAGATGTCGAAGCTGAAGCCCACACGGGCGCCGGACATCTACCGCGTCATCGAGTCGGACTTCGTGCCCGACTACCACCCCTTCCGCTACTACCTCGACCACCTGCCGCCCTGGGACGGGCAGGACTACATCATCGAACTGTCGCTCTCGGTCAGTATCCGTGGGGGCGTGGAGAAGCAGATGCTGTTCTACGAGTACCTGAAGAAGTGGCTGGTGGCGATGGTGGCAGGCTGGGTGGACGAGACGGTGGTGAACCACGTGATGCTGGTGCTGATCGGGGAACAGGGCTCCTACAAGACGACCTGGTTCAACTACCTGCTGCCGCCCGAGCTGAAGACCTACTTCTACACGAAGACGAACGCCAACCGCATGGGGCGAGACGACCTGCTGACGCTGGCGCAGTACGGCCTCGTGTGCTGTGAGGAGCTCGACACGATGCGGCCTTCGGAGCTGAACCAGCTGAAGGCGGTGCTGACGATGCCGTCGATCGACGAGCGGGCGGCCTATGCCCACTTCCACGAGCACCGCCAGCACATCGCGTCGTTCTGCGGCACGGGCAACAACGTGCAGTTCCTCAGCGACGAGACGGGCAACCGCCGCTGGCTGCCCTTCGAGATCGAGTCGATCCGCTCGCCCAGGGACGAACCGTTCAACTATGCGGGCATCTACGCGCAGGCCTATGCGCTCTATCAGGAGGGCTTCCACTACTGGTTCTCCCAGGACGACATCCGCCGCCTCTCCGAGCACAACCGTGCCTTCGAGACGCCGCGCCTGGAGACCGAGCTCGTGCAGCTCTACTTCCGTCAGCCGACGGAAGCGGAGTCGGGAGAATTCATGTCTGTGGCCCGAGCGCTGCAGATCGTCAGTGCGAACATCTCGCAGAAACTGTCGGCAGTCCATCTGGGCCGTGCCCTTGCCGATCAGGGCTTCCGACGTGTGAAATATCAAGGCATCAGAGGCTATATCGTCGTCTGCCGGAAGGCTGATGAGATGCAGATGGTGCAGCGGACGATGGCTCGCGATGCCCAACCCGAAGAATGGACAGTGGACAGTAATGGACAGTGATTTCCGGAAACCCTTCGCGTACCGCGTACGCACGGTACGCATGAAAGATTTTATGATTTTACTGTCCATTACTGTCCACTGTCCAATAAAAAAGAATTAAAAGTTAAGAATATTATGATAGAAGACCGTGAATATCTGAAAAGGGACCTGGCCCGGATCTATACGCCGCATACCAGGCAGGCCAAGTCGGCGATGAAGAAACTGCGTGAGGACATCAACCGCTGTCCGGAACTGGTGGAGGCGCTGCAGCAGCAGACGCGCTGGAACCGTAACCGCAACTATTACACCGCCCGCCAGGTGCGTCTCATCGCCGAATATCTCTGCATCGACTGAAACGCTTTTTAGGGCTCTTTCAGCAAAAACTGCTGAAAATCCTTGCAAGTTTCAAGAATTGTTCGTACCTTTGCAACGGATAAATCGTGAATGGACGATGTAAATGGGTAGTGCGAAGTCCCCGCCAGCATGGCATCACGCTTTCAGCGTAAACCTCCTTCACGTTCCAGGGGCAAGTCTAAAGGCATCTTATAGATGCCTTTTTTCTATGCTATTGATGGATGTGATACAAAGATTAAATTTCCTTTGTGAGGGATTCCTTTCCTTCCATTCGCGATAGAAATCACGGATTATCTGTTCACGAATCTTGATGCTTGCAACGGAATTGTCTTCCGGAATAAATGTCTTTTCCATATTATCTATGTTTAATGTTAACTTGTTTTCGTCTGCAAAGGTAAGCATTATTTCTGACTGTGCAAAATATTTTCAGAAAAAGTTGAGTGGTAGAAACCTTTGGCTACTGGTGGCAACAAAGCGGGTTCCAAAATGTCGTACCTTTGCCATTGCAAACAAGTTGCAATGGCGAGTGAAGGCTGCGGCTCAGCATAGCTCGAACAAGTTCGACTCTGCGTTCGCCTTGCACTTCACTTGCTCTTTGACAAACAAGGAGAAGGGATCCGAGTGAGGAACTGGTACCGCCCGAGCTTGAGTTTCATCCCTGCAAACTATGAGATTAGTCCCTGCAAACTGATGGTTATATCCCTGCAAACTCCGCGTCAAGCCTGTGTTACATTTATAGTTTTTACATTGTTACATTTTTAAATTTTACAAAAGCTTATGGCAGTAAAGAATCCACAGTTCGAGCTGAATCTTCGCAAGAACACGAACGCGAACAATCCCGGTTACGGGAAGTACTATCCGAAGGCCAAGGAGAAGAAGACGATCTCCCAGCAGGGCCTCGTCAACCACATGGCCGGCCACAACTGCATCTACGGCCGCGACATCATCGACGGTGTCGTCCAGAAGCTGAAGAGCTGTCTCGTCGAGCTCCTGTCGCAGGGCAACCCTGTCAAGATCGATGGTCTGGGAACCTTCGTTCCGAAGGTGGAGTCGACAAAGGAGGGCATCACCCGTGCGGCCCTGCTCGAGGGCAAGTGGAACGCCGCGAACTACATCGTCGGCATCCACATCCGCTTCATCCCCGAGGGCTCTGGCGACGACGACATCACCTCGCGCACGTTCAAGGATCAGTGCTCGCTGGCCACCTACGGTGTCGAGGATAAGATCGACCTGACGCCTGAGGAGAGCGACCCCAAGAAGAAGGTCTATGTCAAGAAGGTGACGCCGCTGGAGGACTGGATCCGCGAACAGCTGCAGCAGGAGAACCCTTAACCGTGCGCATCGTAACACAACATCCTGTGTAGAGAGTTATGAAGAAGAAAGTTGTCATCACAGTCCTGAGATGGGTGGCCACGATCGCGACATCAATCGCCACGGCCCTCGCCACCATCAGTTGCACGTAAGTACTGAAGCGTTATGAGAGTAATTACATTGGTTGTCGTTCATTGTTCTGCAGTGCGGCCCGACCAGCTTTCGTCGGCGGCTCAGATCGACACATGGCATCGCCAGCGGGGTTTCCACCTCGGCATCGGCTACCACTACGTTGTCCGTCGTAACGGAGAGATAGAGCCTGGTCGTCCAGAATGGCTGACAGGTGCCCACTGCCAGAACCACAACGCTCACTCGATCGGCGTCTGCTACGAGGGCGGGCTCGACATCCGGGGTCAACCCGCCGACACGCGCACCGAGGCGCAGAAGGCATCCCTGAGGCAGTTGCTCGAAGATCTGCACCGGCGTTATCCCCGCGCCCTGATCGTAGGTCATCACGACCTGAATCCGCAGAAGGCGTGTCCCTGCTTCGATGCTGCGAAAGAATATGCCGACCTACAGCCTGAATAAAATCGTCCGCCGAGATTCTCAAGCGAGAGTCCCGGCGGATAATTCAAATTAAGTCAGACCGACATGAGCGGTCTGGAGGAAAAGTCTGGAATCAGAGACCTGCGGCGGCAATCCACTCGTAGATGCAGGAGCAGACGCCGAAGAGAGCCACACCTGCGGTGCAGATGGCAAGGGCTGCCTTGGTGCTGGCATCGCTCTGGAACGTGGGCAGCGGACTGTCGGTCTTCGTGATGTACATGGCCTTTACGATCAGCAGATAGTAGTAGAGTGACACGACCGTGTTGATCAAGGCGATGAATACCACGAAATAGGCAGCTGCACTACCCTGCTCTGCTGCAGCCATGAACACGAAGAACTTCGAGAACATACCTGCGAACGGCGGAATACCCGCCAGCGAGAACAGTGCCAGCGTCATGAGGAACGAGAGCTTGGGATTGGTCTGGTAGAAACCGTTGTAGGCTGCCATATCGGTGCGACCGCCGTTGTTGTGCTCCACCACGTTGATGACGGTGAAGACAGCCATGTTGGCCACGATATACACAAGCACATAATAGGTCAGGGCTGCAATACCCATCTGACCGTTGCCCACCACTGCCAGCATGATATAGCCGGCCTGAGAGATGGAGCTGAAGGCCATGAATCGCTTGAGCTCGTTCTGACGGATGGCGAAGAGGTTGGCCACCGTGATGGAGAGCACGATGACGATATAGAGCAGATACTCCCAATAAGCCACCAGCGGCTGGAACACCTTCATGAGGATGATGCACAGCGTGAGGGCTGCGGCTCCCTTGGAGATGACGCTGAGATAACCCGTGACCGGTGTGGGCGCACCCTGATAGGTGTCGGCCGTCCAGAAGTGGAAGGGCACGAGAGAGATCTTGAAGCCCAGACCGCTGAAGAAGAACACCAGGCCCATGATGGCGAGCGGAGAAGCCGTGATCGTGGCGGCTACGTCGCCGAAATAGAGGGTTCCTGCAGCGGCATAGATGAACGAGATGCCATAGAGCATCACGCCGCTGGAGAAGGTAGCCGTGAGGATATACTTGGCAGCGCCCTCGGCAGAGTTCTGCTTCCACTTGTCGAAGGCCACCATACAGGCCATCGGCACTGAAGCCATCTCGAGTCCGAGGAAGAACAGCAGGAAGTTGCCTGAAGACATCATCACAAACATACCGAGCAAGGTGGAGATCACCAGCATATAGAACTCACCCTCAAGCCGCCTGGCCGTCTTGAGCCAGGGCTGGGCCATGATCAGCACGATGAGCGTACCGAATGCCAGGATGACCTTCATGACGTTCACTGCCTCAGAAGCCACATAAAGGCCGCCGAAGGCCTCAGACGGGTCTGACAACAATGCGATGCGGAATGGCAGTACAGCCATCAGAGCAATCGTCACAGCAGAGAGAACATCGTGTTTCTTCTCGCTCTTGTGCATAATGAAGTCGACGGCAAACACTGCTATCAGGATAAGCACGAGGTAAAACTCGGGCACCATATTTAAGAATTGTCCGTAATTCATATCTTTATCCTCCTTTCTTTACATGACACCTATTGACTGTAAGATCGTTCCTGCAGCAGGAGAGATCATATCGCTGAACACAAACGGGGCACAACCCAGACCTGCCACACAGAAGATGAGGCAGATGACTGCGACGCGCTCATCCCATGTAGCATCGGTGAGCTCGAGGAAGTGCTTGTTCTCCACCTCGCCATAGAGGATCTTACCAACCACACGCAGGATGTAGACAGCCGTTACGACAATCGACATACAGGCGATGATGGTAGCCACCATGCGGAAGGAATCGTTCGGATCGCCGATCATCGGCTTGGCACCGAATGAACCCACGAAGATGGTCATCTCGGCAATGAAGCCTGAGAAACCAGGCAGACCGAGGTTGGCCAGACCTGCTATCACATAACCGACAGCTAGGAAAGGCATGATCTTCATCAGACCGGCGAGCTCACGGATATCACGGGTATGGGTACGACCGTAGATCATACCGATGAGGGCAAAGAAGAGGGCCGTCATCAGACCGTGAGACAACATCTGGAGCACAGCTCCGGTCACGGCCGTCTGACTCATCATCAGCAGGGCGAAGAGCACGAGACCGCAGTGAGACACCGACGAGTAGGCATTGATATACTTCAGGTCGGTCTGTACACAGGCACTCAGGGCACCGTAGACCACAGAGATCGTGGTGAGGATGAGGAAGATCCAGGAGAGATCCTGGGCAGCCTCAGGCAACAGATACATGGCTACACGGAAGCAGCCATAGCCTCCGAGCTTCATCAGCACTCCAGCGTGGAGCATTGACACAGCCGTAGGCGCTGAAGCATGACCATCGGGCGACCATGTGTGGAACGGGAACAGGGCTCCCAACACACCGAAGCCGATGAAGATGAAGGGGAAGAAGATGTTCTGTATCCAGGCCGGAATAGCATGGGCAGCCGCAATGGCCGTCAGTTCGAAGGTGTACGTGCCGCTGTACTGGCCATTGAAGAAGTAGATGCCCAGCAGACCGAGGATCAGCAGAGCCGAGCCTCCCATCAGCATGAGCGTCAGTTTCATGGCTGAATACTCCTTACGACCTGAACCCCAGACACCAATCAGCAGGTACATCGGGATCAGAGCCACCTCGTAGAACATGAACATCGTGAAGAGGTCGGTGGAGATGAAGAAGCCGAACACACCCGTAGAGAGCAGGGTGAACCAGAGGAAATACTCCTTTGTGAGGGGCTTCAGCTGCCAGGAGGCAAAGGTACCCGTGAACACGATGATGCTCGACAGGAGCAGCATCACCACAGAGATGCCGTCGACACCGACGCTGTAGGCGATATTCAGGGGTTTGAACCAGGGCACACTATAGGTGAGCAGCATCTCGGCTGTGTTGCCGGCACTGCGCTCCTGGACAAAATAGACGGTCAACCAGATAGAGAGGGCCAACAGACACGAGGCTCCCGTTACCATCACACCACGTACCTGGTTGAGGTTCTTGGCAAGCCAGAGCCCCAACAGCATCAGGACGGGAATTATTACGAAAACAGTTAATATACTCATATCTTTAGATGCATAAAAGGATTAACGTTAAAGCAACTGTGCCCGTGAGGAACCATACGGCATACTGGCGCACATCGCCGCTCTGCCAACTACGGATACTCTCACCAGCCTCGTTGGCACCCCAAGCCATGAAGTTGAACGTGCCGTCAACGACGTGACGGTCGAACCAGGCAATAGGCGTCGAGACACAACGGAAGATGATACGGTGCGTGACATACTGCCAGATTTCGTCCTGATAGAAGCGCTTGTAGGCTGCACGGTGCAGCTTCGGGAACGTCTTGTACAGGCGGTCGGCAATAGGCTGGCTCTCACCCTTATAGATATAGGTGGCGAGACAGATGCTCAGTATCGCAATAACTGTAGAGGTAAGGGCAATCTGCGTGTCGAAATGGATCGTGTAGTCCTTGCCGCTGGCAGACACGAAGCTGCCGAAGGAGCCGCCCCATCCGAGGAAGCCGCCCAGCGTGGTGTAGATACCCACACCCATAGTGATCACGCAGAGTACAATCAGGGGAACGGTCATTGAAGCCGGTGCCTCATGAGGCGTATGATGCTCGTGAGCCTCCTTGTTCTCCGTACCCCAGAAGATGCCGTAGTACAGACGGAACATATAGAAAGCCGTCATGGCAGCAATACCCGTCATGATCCATCCTACCACCGGACTGTAGGCGAAGCAGGCGGTGATAATCTCATCCTTCGAGCTGAAGCCCGAGAAGAAAGGAATACCCGCAATGGCCAGACAGGAGATGAGGAACGTGATATGCGTGACAGGCATGTACTTGCGAAGACCGCCCATCAGAGCCATCTCATTAGAGTGGACTGCGTGGATGATACAACCGGCACCCAGGAACAGGCAGGCCTTGAACATGGCATGGGTGAAGAGGTGGAACATACCGGCCATATAACCCAGCTGGGTGTGATCGTCCATCAGGGTCTCATGGCCTGGCATTGACACACCGAGAGCCACCATCATGAAGGCAATCTGAGAGATGGTGGAGAAGGCCAGCACACGCTTGATGTCACTCTGGGCGCAAGCCACGGCAGCGGCATAGAAAGCGGTGAAGACACCTACCCACACCACGATGCTCAACGCATGGGGGGCAAAGGCGATCCACAAGGGGAACATACGGGCAATCTGGAACACACCGGCTACCACCATCGTAGCCGCATGGATCAGCGCACTGACAGGCGTCGGGCCTTCCATGGCATCCGGCAGCCAGATGTGCAACGGGAACATGGCACTCTTACCGGCACCACCGATGAACATCAGCGTAAGCGCCGTGGGGAGAATCAGGCCACTCGTTGCAACGGCACGACTGATGTCGCCCACGATGAACGGAGTGGTTCCCTCGCCCATGATGACCTGTGAGCCATGACCGGCAAAGTTGAAGCTGAAGGTATCGGTGAAGAAACCGAACATCAGGATACCGATCAGGAAGAACATGTCGGCAAAACGGGTGACGATGAATGCCTTCTTAGAGGCAGCAATGGCCGGCTTCAAAGGATAGTAGAAACCGATGAGGAGGTATGAGCTGACACCCACGAGCTCCCAGAACATATACATCTGGAAGATGTTGGTGGCCAGCACCAGACCGAGCATTGACATCGTGAAGAGGCTCAGGAAAGCGTAGTAACGCTGGAAGCCCTTCTCGCCGTGCATATAGCCGAATGAGTAGATATGGACCATCAGTGAAACCGTGGAGATCACGATCAGCATCATGACACTGATCGGATCCAGCAGGATACCGAGGTCGAAATGCAGTCTACCGAGAGGTAGCCAAGTGAAATTATAAGGCACAAACGTCTGATAGACCCCGTCGACGCGATCCATTCCGAAATACTGGAAGGCGCAGAGGTAAGAGAGTATCGTGACGATGCCCAGCGAACAGGTGCCGATGAGTCCGGCTACCTTATGCTGCATCTTCATGCCAGCCAGTCCAAGAACAATGAACGACAACAGCGGCAGAAGCATGATGAAAATTGTGTAACTAAACATAATCCTTTCCGTTTTTATCGTTTCATATTCTGAATACTGTCAACAGTATCGCTGTTGAAGTTGCGATACACATTGATGATGATCGCGATGGCCACCGCCGTTTCAGCAGCTGCCACGCCGATACCGAAGAGCGACATGAAGAATCCCTCGAGTTGTCCGGGGAACAGCAGTCGGTTGAAGGCGGCAAAATTAATCTCCACGGCATTGAGGATGAGCTCCACGGAGATCAGCATTGCAATCAGGTTGCGGCGGGAAATGAATCCATAGACGCCGATAAAGAACAGCAGGGCGCTGAGAATAAAATAATATTGTACAGGTACCATAACTTACTTCTCCTTTCTTGCAATAGCCAAACCACCGATAATACATGCCAGCAGGAATACCGAGATGAACTCGAAGGGGAGCACATACTGGTACTTGTCGCTTCCGACGAGAGCCATACCGATATCCTTCATCGGCACCTCCACGTCAGCTACCTGACAGGCAGCAAACATAAACTTATTCTTGAGCAGTACGAGTACCACCGTGAGCAGGCCCACCAGCGAGAGGATCGCACCGAAGGCCACACGGCTGCACTTCACACGTTCTACAAGACCCTGGAGCGTGCGCTTGCTCACCAGCTGGATGGCGAACACATAAAGCATCGTGACACCACCGGCATAGACTGAGATCTGGGCTGCGCCAAGGAATGTATAGTCGAGCAGGAAATAGAGACCTGCCACGCCAAAGAGCACGAACAACAGGAATGTTGCGGCTCGCATGATACGCTTTGTCGTCACACATAATACGGCAGAACCGAGAATGACAACAGCGAGAATGCAAAACATAATCATATTTGCCATAGTCGTTACTTCGTCTTAGTGTTAAACTTACCGACCTCCCACGCTGCGCCACCTTCGATCAGGTTAGGCAGCGAACCGCCCTTGTAGACCTCTTCGTTGAGATGAAGCACCAGTTTGGAACGGTCGAACACAGCGTTCTCGAAATCATTGGTAAACTCGATAGCGTCGAAGTTGCAGGCGTTCGTACAGAGCTGGCAGAACATGCAGTCGCCCAGGTCGTACTGATAATCGTCGAGCACCTTCTTCTTCTTGCCTGTCTCAGGATCCTCAGCCATGTGACTGGTAATCTTGATCGTTCCGTTAGGACAGGCTTTCTCGCACAACGTGCAAGCCGTACACTTGTAGCTGCCATCCTCGTTGCGCTTGAAGGTCAAGCGGCCGCGGTGACGCTTCGCCACGTGGAGTGTGGTCTTGCGGTTCTCGGGATACTGCTCTGTAGACTTGTTGGTGAAGAAGTCCTTGAAGTATTCCTTCCAGGTAGTCTTCATGCCAATGGCCAAAGTCTTCAGGCCGTGCCCGATTTCTCCGAAATATGTTTTATTGTCTTCCATTGATATACCTTATTTAATATATAGGCCGAGGGCCACAACAACAGTCATGATCACGAGGTTGAGCAGTGCCAGCGGCATCAGATACTTCCACTCGAGCTTCAGGATCTGGTCGATACGCAGACGGGGGAACGTCCACTTGATCCACATCAGAATCCAAACGAGGAAGAAGGCCTTACCCATGAACCAGAAAATGCCAGGGATATAGTTCATCACAGCATCGAAGGCCTCGACACCGATATTCACAGGTGCCCAGCCGCCGAGGAACACCGTTGCGGCGATACCTGCGATGATGAAGAGGTTGAGGAACTCGGCGAGGTAGAAGAAACCGAAGCCCATACCTGAGTACTCGGTATGATGACCGGCGGTCAGCTCACTCTCGGCCTCAGCCATATCGAACGGGCCACGGTTGGCCTCTGCATTACCGGCGATGAGGAACACGAAGAAGGCGATCAGCGCAGGGATGTGTCCCTGGAAGATCAACCACTTCCAAGGGCCTGTCTGAGCCTCGACGATACCGCTCATCTGCATGGTCCCTGTCAGAATCACAGCCGTAATCAGACAGAGGCAGAGCGACATCTCGTAAGAGATCATCTGCACAGCACCACGCATGGCCGAAACCACAGAATACTTGTTGTTAGAACCCCAACCTGCAAGGAAGATACCTACCACACCGATCGAAGAAACGGCTGTGAGCAGGAACACACCTACATTGAAGTCGAGCACTGTAGCACCATTGTTCCACGGCAGGAACGAGAAGGCGCCAACAGAACCGATAATCACCAGAAGAGGAGCCACGGCATAGAGCAGCTTGTCGGCACGGTCGACGAAGAATATCTCCTTGATGAGCATCTTCAGCACATCGGCAAACACCTGCAGCAATCCCCAGTAACCTACGCGCATCGGGCCAAGACGGCACTGGAAATATGCACAAACCTTACGCTCCATAAATATCAGTACGATGGCGATGAGGGCATATCCCACGAGGATAGCCGTACCCACCAGCACGCACTCAATCAATATTGCCAACCAGTCGGGACATCCTACCGTCACTCGAAGCAGTTGGTCGAACCATTGGGTTATAATAGAAAAGTCGAACATATTTTCTTCAATTTTTCAATTTCAATTTTTCAATTCTTCGACTAACGGTCGATGTCAGGAATAACAACGTCGATAGCGGCACAGGTAGCAATCAGGTCGGCAATCTTCTGACCACGCAGCATCGGGTCGAAGGCACCAACCAGCGAGAGTCCCATGGGGCGCATCTTCATGCGGTAGGGGCTCTTGTCGCCACGAGAGTCGAGATAGACACCAAACTCACCGGCCACACCCTCGACAGAGTAGTACCACTGTCCCTCGGGCACCTTGATGATAGGCTTCTGCTTCACATAGAAGTCACCCTCCGGGATATTGTCTATCAACTGCTCGATGATGTGCAGGCTCTGGTACATCTCGTTGATGTGGACGAGGTAACGGTCCATCGAGTCACAGCCACTGAGTGTACACTGCTCCCACTCCACCTTGTCGTACATGTCGTACGGATGGTTCTTACGCACGTCGTTCTTCCAGCCAGAGGCACGTCCGGCAGGGCCGGTCACGGCATAGCTGATACAATCCTCAAGACTCATCGGACCACAGTTCTCCAGACGGTTGTGGGTGATGACATTATCACCAAACACATCCATATACTCCTGAATCGTCGGACGCAGATACTTCACCAGATCCTTACAGTTCTTGACGAAGTTAGGATCGATGTCGTCCTGCAGGCCACCGATGCGGTAGTAGTTCTGAATCAGGCGACCACCGGTGGTCTCCTCCATGATGTTCAGCACGTGCTCACGGTCGCGCATGCCATACAGCATACCGGTGAGGGCACCCAGGTCCTGAGCCACACAAGAGGTGTAGAGCAGGTGGGAGTCGAGACGCTGAAGTTCGTCCATGATGGTACGGATATACTTGATACGGTCGGTGAGCTCAACGCCCATACCTTCCTCAATCACACCTACCAGTGCGTGGCGGTGCTGCATGGCTCCCAGATAGTTCAGACGATCGGTGAGGGCCAGCGTCTGGGGATAGGTCATGCCTTCCCACATCTTCTCAATGGCACGATGGATGTAGCCCAGGTGAGGATAGATATGCTTCACGGTCTCACCGTTGAGCACCGTCTGAAGACGAAGCACACCATGGGTGGCGGGGTGCTGGGGACCGATGTTGATCACATAGTCGTCAGGACCGAACAGTTTGTTCTGCTTGCTCTGCAGGTAGCCGTCCTTGTCGAGGTAGAACTCCAGACCGTAGTCGGGCTCTACATCGTCCTCGAGGGTGTACTTATCGTTGAACTCCCAGTCCTTACGGAAAGGATAGCCCTTGAAATCACTGCGCAGGAACAGGCGGCGCATATCAGGATGCCCGAGGAACACAATGCCGTAGAAATCATAGACCTCGCGCTCCAGAAGGTCGGCCACGCGCCAGATGTCTGAGACGGTGGGGATGTATGGAACCATCTGTCCCTCCAGCTCGCTGGTGCCGTTAGATGACATGCCGTCGCCGCAAACCTGTGTCTTGGCCAGCATCTTCACGGAGCAACGTTCGTGAGTCTTGGTATTCTCAAGAATGTAGACACATCCTAAACCCTCCTCGGCACCGAAGTCCTCGCCGACGATGGTAACAAGATAGTCGAAACCTTTCTTGTCCTTCAAGTTCCGCATCTCAGAGGCGAACTTGTCAAAATCGAATGATAAGAATTCTAGTTTCATGCCTTGTCCTCCTCTGCTTTAACTTCTGCCTGGGCAGATTTCATCTCTTTTACAAAATCCTCGGGTACGTCGGTCACCACGATAGGCTTCTCCTCACGACGATGGTCACCGAACTTCTCACGGAAGATCAGCTCCTCGTTGGATACACCGAGCTCACGCTCCTCAGCGGTCTGCTTGTGATTCATGCCACCGAAGAACTTCTCGATCTTCACCTTACGCTGCAGCTGCATCATGCCATACATGATAGCCTCTGGGCGTGGGGGACAACCAGGGATAAACACATCGACGGGTACAATCTCCTCGATACCTTTCACGACATGGTAGCTCGACTTGAAGGGACCGCCGCTGATAGCACAGCCACCGACTGCAATCACATACTTAGGCTCAGCCATCTCGTCGTACAGACGCTTCAGCGCCGGCGCCATCTTGTGGGTAATCGTACCAGCACACATGATCAGGTCAGCCTGGCGCGGAGAGTTACGTGTCACCTCGAAGCCGAAGCGCGCAAAGTCGTAACGGGCACAACCACAGGCCATGAACTCGATGCCACAGCACGAGGTGGCAAAGGTGAGCGACCACAGCGAGTTGGAACGTCCCCAGTTAATCAGCTGGTCCAGAGACCCAGTCACCACATTGACGCCGCCCTCATGGAGCTCGTCAACAATCTTTTCCAACGAGGCGTTGTCATTCCACTCCTCGTAAGGAATACTCTTGATGTGAGGCTTTCTTACTTCCATTCCAAGTCTCCTTTCCGCCAAGCGTATGCCAAGCCTAAAACCAGAACTACCAGGAAGAAGCCGATGCTCAGCAATGCCAGCGCACCGAAATCCTTCACTACTACTGCCCATGGATACAGAAACACCGTTTCTATATCAAACATGAGGAACAAGATGGCAAAGAGGTAGAACCCCACCGAAATGGGCAGCCACGAACTGCCTCGCGTGGGAATACCACTCTCATACGGCTCACCCTTCACCTTCGCGTAGGACCGCGGTCCTATCAGCTTGGCTACCACGTAAGCCGCCACCACCAATGTAATAGCCGTCAACAAGACGGTAATTAACAAAGTAAAGTTCATAAATAAAATATAACGTTATAACAATATTGTTCTCGTTTCTAAGCAGTTAGGCACAAAAAGAAGTACCCTTGCACGATATTTGCTGCAAAGGTACTAATAAAAATTGTAAATCTGACGAATATTTATGAAAAAATCGTTAATTACCGTGCAAATCTAAAGGATAGGTCTATAACTCCTCAGAACGTTCGATAATCTCCAGACACATTCGGCTGTTGTGATAAGGACATTTCCAGAAGCCAGCCTTGTCGTCGACCGTATTCAACGAGCCATCCGGATGACGGCTCCAATGCCATTCGCCATGCTCCCAGTCGATAATCTGAGCCTTGATATAGTCCCAGCACTTGACTGCATGCTGCAAGGCCTGTTCATCGCCAAAATGCTGATAGATATTGAACCACCCGACGACATTCTCAGCCTGTACCCACCAATGGAGGTCATCGTCGACATGACCAGTGGTGAGGTTGGCCTCATGGATCATCGACCCGTCAGGGCGCAGCCCCTTAGCAGAAGCCTCAGCCACCATTTGTACGATCGGCTCCACCTTGGCCAGGACATTGGGATCACCCAATACGAGGGCAGCCTCATGCATCAGCCAGGAACACTCGATATCATGACCATAGCTCTCCAGCTGTCCGGCCCCACGGGTCCAGTCCATCTCGAAGAAGAGGTCGAGGTGGTGGGTCTCCGGATTCAGAATACGATCCGTAAAGATATCTATCAGGTTGCGCAGGGAAGCCTCAACGCTGACCATGGTCTCCATAGGTACACTGACTCCAACCGGCAGCACCGACCCTAACACCGGCACATAATCGCACGACTCCTGGGCATGCATCTCTTTCAGGCATCGCAGGAGATTGGCGTAAGGCTCGATGATGTGCAGATGGGTGTTCTGCGACTTGGGATAGTTGGCATCAAGCTCAGAGAGACGCATATCAGCGATCTCCCCCCACTCTCGCGTACAAGCCTCGATATAGCCGTTATACTCGTGGTCGAAAGCATGCTCCTCGATGCAGTCGAAGAGCTGCAGGGCACACTCCAGGGCTTCACGATCGCCTGTAGCACGGGCATACTCCGACATGCCATAGATAGCAAAGCCAATGGCGTAGAACTGCTTTTTCGTATCAAGCGGATTGCCCTTGTAGTCGACACTCCAATAGACGCCGCCATACTCCTGATCGATAAAGTGATCGATAAAATAATCCTTGGCACGCGTTGCCGCTTCAAGATACTCAGAATTTCCAAGGACACGATAGGCAGCAGAGAACGCCCAAAGGATACGGGCATTGAGGATGGCTCCCTTCTCGGCTTCAGGATGAAGCACCTCGCCACCATCGATACGGCCATAGAAGCCGCCGTTCTCACGGTCTGTCATCTTTTCCAGCCAGAAGCGCAGGATGTTCTGTTGGAGAACATCCTGCATTTCAGCTTTCATATTAGTAATTAGACGCATTGTTTTGACGAAATATAGATGATTACTCGATGGCTCGAATCTGCTTCAGTCTGTCATTGATCTCATTGATACGTTCAGTTGTCAGAGGATAGAACCATACTACAAAGACAGCAAGCGCAGCCACCATGGCAGGGATGAAGCTCATGAGCCAACGGAGTACCATCAGGGCACTCTCCGGCTGTACTGCGCCAACACCAGCCTCGGTATTATATCCAAAGCCTGACAGCAGCCACAGCACTGCCGCACCACCGATGGCGCCACCAAACTTCTGGGCCATAGAAGCAGAAGAGAAGATCAGACCGGTAGAAGCCGTCTGGAACTTAAGCTCTGCATAGTCGGATACATCGGCATACATACTCCATACCAGCGGTGACATGATACCCGTAAAGATCGAGATGACGACCTGCATGATCAGCATCGCCCAGAAACCGGCAGGCGTGCAAGGCACGAAGAAGAAAACGATGCTCAAAACCATCAGGACAGCATTCACAAGCATGAATGTGGTCTTCTTACCCAACTTATTGGCGATGGGCACACAGAGGGCTACACCCACCATGTTGGACACCTCACCGATACCCAGGAAAAGACCTGCGTAGAACAGGAAGGCCAGGCCGAAGAAGCTGAGATAAACCTCCGGGCCGATGATATCGACAAAGAAGTAAGCCACCGTGGCACCGCGCACCGTGTTGAAGAGGTTTGAGCACAAGGCAGCGCCAATCAGGAGCCACCAGGGCTTGTTGGAGAGCAAGGACTTGAAGTCGCTGCCCACGCTCACCGTCGACACCGTCTTCAGATGTTCCTTCGTCAGCAAGAAGCAGAGGATAAACATCACGAAACAGGCCGAGGCAATACATACCATTCCCCAGAACCAGCCCTCCTTCGAAGTATAGCCGCCGAAGAGGTTCGTCAAGGGTTCCCAAAGGAACAGGGCGAGGAACGAACCACCATAGGCAAAGAACATACGGAACGAGGAGAAGACGGTCTTCTCGTTAGAGTCATCCGTCATGACACCGAGCATGGCTCCATAAGGCACGTTGATACCTGTGTAGACCGTCATCATCAGGATATAGGTGATGTAAGCCCAGACGAGTTTCGCCCCATAATTCCAATCCGGGGTGGTAAACAGCAGGATACCACAGATGGAGAACAACGGAGCCACCCAGAGCAGATACGGGCGGTACTTACCCCACTTGGTATTCGTACGGTCACTGACAATACCCATCATCGGGTCGGAGACAGCATCCCAGATACGGGTAATAAGCACCAGTACACCAGCATCGATGAGCGACAATCCGAAGATGTTAGAATAGAAGAACGGCAGATAGTAGGAAAAGATTTTCCAGAAGGTCGACGATGACATATCGCCGAAACCGTAACCGATTTTCTCAATTAATTTAGTCTTTACCATGGGTCTTATAGGTTTTTGTTTTTAGCTATCAGTTTCTTTATTGTCTCGACGCTGGCTGCAGTATAATAGCCATCCTCAGGCGTATTCATACAGTAGTCAACCAGTCTGTCGATCGTCGAGGTAGCCACATGCATACGGGTATCAGCAGAGGCATAGTAGATAAACACCTTACCATCCTCATCAGCAATCCAACCGTTGGCAAAGGCCACATTCATCACGTCGCCGTAATACTCATCGCCCTCAGGCACGAGGAAATAGCCGCCAGGACGAGCAATCACTTTCGTGGGATCATCCAGAGCCGTCATGTACATATAGAGCACATAGCGCAGGCCGTCAGCTGTGGCACGTACACCATGAGCCAGATGGAGCCAGCCCTTCGGGGTCTTGATGGGGTGTGGGCCCTCACCGTTCTTCACCTCAGTAATCGTGTGATACTTGCGCTCATAGATGATTGTCTCTTCCTTGATCTCTGCATGCGTGATGTCGTCGACCAGAGCCCAGCCAATGCCTCCGCCAGAACCAGTATCGATGAAGCCATCCTGTGGACGTGTGTAAAAAGCATACTTCCCGTCTACGAACTCAGGGTGCAGCACCACGTTGCGCTGCTGACTCTTCGTCTTCAGGTCAGGCAAACGGTACCAAGTCTTCAGATCCTTCGTACGGGCAATGGCAGCCGTAGCAGTAGCAGCAGAGAGATTACCCGGCTGTGAGTCATCATGACGCTCTGCACAGAAAACGCCGTAGATCCAGCCATCCTCATGCTGCGTAATGCGCATATCGTAGATATTGGTGGCAGGAACCACATCATCAGGCATCGTAACGGGCTCATCCCAGAAACGGAAGTTATCGATACCGTTAGGCGACTCTGCCACAGCGAAATAGCTCTTACGGTCAGCGCCTTCAACACGTACCACGAGTACATACTTGCCATTCAGCTTGATGGCACCCGAGTTCAGGGCTGCATTACACATGATGCGCTGCATCAGGTAAGGATTGTCCTTCTCATTGAAATCGTACTTCCACTCCAAGGGTATATGGGCAGCAGTTACCACGGGATACTTATACTTCTCGTAAATGCCGTTGCCCCACTCTATGGGTTCATTCTTACGGGTCAGCAACTCCTCGTGATGCGCACGAAGGGCTGCAACTTTCTGTTCAAATTCGGTCATATCGGTTTATTATTTGATTTCGTTCAGGAATAAAGTCTTACTATTATTGTGGAAGTCCACAAAGTACTTCGCATCGGGCTTAACAGGCGAAGGGCCGAACCACTCATCCTTATAGTTTCGCCATGTAAGCAGATAGCTGATGGGGAACTCCTCGACAGCAGGCAACAGGGTTGATGTCCACCACGTCGGCTCTGTCATGTTCTTCATACCCGTCTCAGTCAGTGCAGGGATCAGACCGTGTTCCTTAGCCACCTGACAGAGCACTTCCAGATTCTGTTTCGTGCGGGCAATGAATGCATCTTTCTCCTCCGGATTCCACTGATAGCCGTCAAGGCCAAGCATCTCTACACGATCGTCACCAGGATAGCGATCCAAGAGGCGCTCAGCCGTCAGGTTGTCCTGACATCCTGGAGAATAAGACCACACCAGATTATCAAAACCATCGGCCAGGAGTTTGTCCTGCAACATGTTCCATAGGGCCTTGTACTCATCGACGCTGCAGAGTCCCTCACCCCACCAGAACCAAGAACCTGAGTTCTCATGCCAAGGACGGAAGATGACGGGGACCTTCTTGCCGTCATCCGTCTTCAGGGTAGCCAGGAAATCGCTCACACGCTGCATCCATACTTCAAACTTCTCATGACAGGCCCCCTCGGGAAGGATCTGCTTTACAATGGTAGAGTCTTTGACATCCCAGGCAGAGCCTTCCGGGAACTTCTGTCCGGCATTGCCGCCACCATCGATGGTGGTAACAGGATTACGGGGATGCCAGCTCAAAGTCACGATTCCACCCCGCTGATAGTGATTGATGATTTCTTCTGTCATACGGGTGAAGGGGACACTGTCGAGGTTTTTCTGGTCGCCCATCTCGATTCCGCCAAGGTCGAAGCCCATGATGGCAGGATAGTCTCCGCAGACATTCTTCACGTCACTGGAGTCCTTCTGATATTCCCAAGTCAGACCATACATCGGATCGTCCTGATGGCCGTACATAATACCCTTCTGACGGAGGGTATCCAGACGTTCTAATAACTGTTGGGCTGCGGTCTTCTCAGGCTCAGCCTTTTGTTGTGTTGTGCAGGCAGTCACTGCTATTACTGCCACTGCCATAGCCAATATTTTCTTCATATACCTATTTATATTATATATTATCTCAAATGCATCTGTTTCAACAGCCAGTTCTCCCACTCATCCCATTGTTCCTGGAACCAGAAGTGCCATGTAGCCTGATAAGGCGATATCTCCTTGGGGCCTTTTACGGTATTATAGGTAGCCCAAGCCGTAGTGGGAGGCACCACGTCATCGTTGTAGCCGAAAGAGAACCATCCTGCCTGCTTATCGGTAATCAGACGGGCAAAGTTGATACCATCATAGTAGCGGGATACCTCGATCTGTTTCTCTTGTCCCTTACCTTTGTTCCAATAGAAATAATGAGGCCATCCACAGGCAATGCCTCTCAGTGAGTTCGTATGGTCACAGAGGGCGGCATGTACCGGAGCATAATAAGTGATGCGCTTGTCAAGGGCAGCTGTTGCAAGGGTAAGGAATCCGCCCTGGCTCGAACCAGACACACCCAGTTCGTTTCCGTTCCAAGGGGTGTACTCGGCAATATAGTCGAGGGCACGGATACACCCTATCACCACCCGTTTATAATAATGCTTATCACGATCATCCATATTAAACTCCCAGTAGCCCATCAATGCACCGTTGAAGACATCGTCGTAGACTTTCTGCTCCATTGTCACGGGGATGCCGTGAATGCCTATCTCGAGTGTGATTGCCCCCTGAGAGGCAGTCCACACATCACCGCCATAAGGACGTACACCTGCACCTGGCACACGCAGCAAAGCAGGATAACGTCCCTCCTTTACCGGCACACAGAGGATAGCATAGGTGCGGTAGTTGGGCTGGATATTCTGGAAACTCACCTCATAGACATTGACATCCTTGGTGCAACGTTCAGGCAGAAGACGCTTGGTGGGATTCAAGTCCGTCTTACGCGCCTCTGCAATAGCATTCTGCCAGAATTCCGAGAAATCCCCAGGCATCACAGTTGAGGGCTGCAGTTTCTCGGGTGAGAAGGCTGCGCCACACGCACCCTTATAATCCTGACCGTCCACATGTGCGGTGACATCCACACGATAGAAGCCCGGCTGCTTCATCGAACCGGTAAGTTTGAGCGTTCCGTCCTTCAGCACCATGGTCTTCTTGACATCCTGGTACATCTCGGGGCCTGCAGCAAGATCGATGGACACATTGTCGAGTAAAGTGCCCGACTTCCTGACTTCAACCACAAATTGGGCTGTCTCACCTGTCTTATAAGTCCAGTCCTGATGGTCAGGCTCCACGGTCACAATAATATTATTACCACGGATTTGGGCCGACAGTGATGCCATTACCATCACACAGATGAGCGTTGATAAGATTCTTTTCATACGCGTTTTTAGTTTGATTTCAAATTGCGGGTGCAAAGGTAGGACAAATTCCGTAGAATACTGAAAATTTTGTTGCTCAATACTTGTACTATTCTGTCAATTTACTCATCCGGGCCACTTGAGACTTAATGACTTCCAATGTCGAAGTATCACCAGAGAACACAGAATTCAGGCCCTGAGCCTCCTGTGCGGGGTCACCTGTATAGTCATCACCCACTTGCCACTGCTCGGCATGCTTGGGTTTTGCGAAACCGCCCCACCCCCAGAAGTTACAGCCTGCGAAATAGCCGCCTTGCTCGGCATTGTCGCCTACAAGTGAAAACACATACTCATAGAAGCCGTCGCGACCTTTTGTAGGAGTACCGAGGTCGAACTTGAATCCATCACGCGGATAGCCGAATTCTTCCATCACAAGCGGTTTCTTTATCTTCGCACAGATATCAAGGTGACGATCAATATAGTCTTTCGTATTCTCTTTTGCCCTTGGCAGGTTCTCGATCAGAGAGTCTGCCTTAGCCCACCCCCAGTTATAGGGCCAGAGATGGATATTCGCATAATCAATATTCTTGTCAGCCGTGATACGCTCCCAGCAGCCATAATCCTCTTCGCATCCCCAGGCACCTTCAGAACCAATAGAAATCAGATGGTTAGGATCGAGTGAGCGAATGAGGGCAGAAGCCTCTGCGAGCCATTTCTCAAAGGCAGGGAGTGCCTCCTTTGAGAAGGCGCGAGGCTCGTTACCGATCTGCCACGACATGATGGCGGGATCGTCCTTATAGGCCAAACCGGTATAACGGTTCGTACGTCCGAGGATAAATCTCACGTAGTCATAGAAGAGTTCGTGGGCTTTCTGGTTCGTTGCATACTTGCTCATCGCCTCCATAAAAGCAGGGTAGCCGTCTTCATTAGGCCGTGGCTGCTTGCCTGCACCGGCATGCTCCAGATAGAAGCCATAGCCACCACTCCACTCCCAGGAGTTGTTCAGATAGAGTACAGCTACCATCTGACGCTTGCCCATCTCCTGTAACAGATAATCCAGACCAGCAAGAATCGTGTCGTTATACACACCAGGTGCCACTTGTAGGGTCGGTTCAACCTTCGTCGTCACACCACGCTCACCGTCAGAACCTACCAGGACACGGAGATTGTCGATGCCTATCGACTTCATATAGTCAAGCTCTTTAGTCAGTCGTTCCCTGTCTCCGCCCTGTCCTTCTGAGCCAAGGATAGCGCCATACCAGAAATTAGTACCTACATAATAATAAGGCTTTCCGTCTTTCACGAAATGGCCGTTTTCTACTTTCACAAACGGAGAAGTTGTTTGTTCCTGCTTCGTCTGACAAGCCGAAACCAGTAAGATTACCGCTGCGGCAAAGATAGATAGTTTACTCTTCATTTATAGTTTCTAGTTATTTATTTTGGTTGCAAAGGTACATAAAAATAAAATAACTACCAAATAAAAACAAAAAAAATGGAGACCACCGAAGTGATCTCCACCTATTTATGAATGATTACCTGAATTACTTCTGGATAAACTTCTTACCATTCTGGATCACGATACCCTTGTAAGCAGCATCAACCTTCTGACCAGCGAGGTTGTAGCGAGCACCGTTCTCAGCCTTTACGACCTGAACCTTCTGGATAGCTGTCGGAGCACCCTCGACCTCCCAAGAAATGTTGTCGAAGTAGTAATTATTCTCCAAGGTCTTATCCTGGTTAAGGTTGAAAGCGATAGTCTGCATACCATCAGCCTCAGCAGGAACTTCACCCTCGAATTTATACTCAGCCCATTCAGTCGTAAACTTAACAGGACCACCGATGATTGTATGATGCAGGTATGTACCAGGAGCGACATGAGCCTGTGCTGCAGCCTCTGCTTCCTTGTCTGCCTTGATCATCATAGAGAACTTAAACTTATCACCAGCCTTGAATACATAATCCTTAGCATAGATGAAGAACTGGGCATCCCACTCGTTTTCTGCAGCACCAGTAGCATAAACTGTAGCGCAATTTGAGCCGTCTACACCAGCACCCTCCTTGACATTCCATTTGAAGTTTCCAGTGTCATTTCCGTCTTTAGACAACAGGCAACCAGCATCTTCGCCTTCGCAATCGCCATTGAAGATTACAGCGCCCCAGTCACCGGCAACAGGCTCTTCGCCACCTTCTTCGCCGCCTTCAGAGCCGCCTTCTTCACCACCTTCTGAGCCACCGCCGCCAAGAGCAGCCTTCAGCTCAGCAGCTGTACCGAACCAGATACCCTCAACCTTTACGTTTACAGGTGCACCGTCATCCTGAGTGTATACATTCTGGATGTGCTTATCCCATGTGTCACCAGCATAGGGGCTTGCAGCCTTATCAGGGCCACCGAACTCGTAGGTCTTCCCCTTCTCGAGCTTGGTGTAAACAATACCCTCTGCATCTTCGATGTACTTCACATCATCCCAGAAAGTCTCGCCCCAAGCCTCGGTAGATTTCCACTCATTGTAAGTGATACCGAAACGGAACTTACCTGTGTTGCCAGAGAACTTAATCCACACATAATCATAAGTAGAGGCATCAAAGTTACCTTTAGTTCCTTCTGTTTCAAAGTCGTACCAAGTACCTCCCCATTTCTGAGCATCAGGCTGATTGATGTCGAATGCACCATCTTCAGCCTGAACCTTAGTCTGAGCATTCATACTAACTGCTGCAAAAAGAGCAATTACACTAAGTAAAATTTTCTTCATAATTAAATGTTTTTAAAGTTAAAGAAATTATTAATAATAGGATTTATTCTTTCATTTACACTTATCGGTTGCAAAGATAAGGATTAATTTCATAAATGGCGCAAGTATTCTGTTAAAATACGTAAAAACATCCTAAAACCACATATCTATGCACTTTATATCACAATTAGTGAGGTCTGCGGAAGCAGCTCCACAGACCTCAGCTATTTGATTACTTACTGCCGATAAACTCGTATTTGAACTCTACGTTCTTACGACCCACTTTCTGACTGATGGTGAAGGATGTGTTGATATTACCCTTGTCATCGATTCTTCCTGCGAAAGAAGCACCAAGACCATTGGCGCCGCTAGCGGTCTGATTGAAGAACTCATAGCCATAGTTGGAGTGCCATACATTGGCTATAGAAGTAGCGTTCAGTTCAGCTTCTGCACAAGTGAAGGTGACGTTGGTTACGCCAGTAGAACTGCCGGCAGCCAGTGTGACAGAGCCACTGAAACTAGCTGAGCCGTCATCGCCAGTACGGGTCCAGGTACCATTGTACGTTCCTGCAGAACCCTGCTCGGCTGAAGAGCTGTAGTTGATGCTCTCATCGCCATCGCTGCCGCAAGCTACGAAAGTGCAGCTAAGTGCGAGCACTGCGAAGATGGAATATATAAATTTCTTCATTGTTATTCTTCTTTATAATTAATATAATGTATTAATAACCCGGATTCTGTTCAGCATTAGAGATACCAGTGTTTGCACTGATTTCATTAGCGGGAATCGGACGGAGCCACTTGTATTTGCCGTCGTTACCCTGCATGTCCGAGGCGCTGTTCACATACTCATTGAACTCAACGTTGTAACGAATGAGCTGCTTGGTGCGGCGCAGGTCCATCCAGCGGTGACCCTCTGCATAAAGCTCACGGGCACGCTCATCGAGGATCAGGTCGATGTCCTTGATGGTGAACGTACTGGTGGTATAATACTCAGGCTGATAAGCGCTGAAGGAAGCGAGGGCATCCAGACCGGCACGGTCACGAACAGCATTGATCTTAGCCAGAGCCTCTGCCGTGTTGCCTGCCATCAGGTTAGCCTCGGCAGCTACCAAATACATGTCGCTGACGTGTAATACGACGATGTCGCGGTAGTCATTGTTGTTGTCTGTGTAATCCGTGTTGGGATCATCAAACTTCTTCACGCAGGTACCGTTGTCCACCTGGTTGTTGTAGTCGGTGATGGCTACGCTCTTCTTCTGGAAACTGGTGCTTCCGCTAGCGAGTGTCCAAGTGGTAACGTTAGGCAGGGTCAGCAGCGAAACGATCACGTTGCCGTTAGCAAAAATATCACCATTAGCGATGAGCTGGTCGGCATGCTCCTTCATCCAAGCCTCAGCCTCTGCCTCTGTCGTGTAGTAGGGGAGGTAGACTCTGGTGATGGGGAAATCACTCAGATCTTTTGCGTTATAGTAAGCATAATAACCCTCGTCGCCCCAGTTAGCCTGACCTGAAGCATTCTTCGTAGCAGCGTAGAATATCTGCATGAAGGTGGCGTCATAGCGATTGTCGCCCTTCTCGAAGAGGTACATGCTCTTCTCTGACTGCTGATCGTCGGAACCTACGTTCTTAATACCACTGGCGTTATAGTTTCCATAGTAGCCGCCAAAGCCGTTCTGCATAGAGTGACCGCTGTTGCTTACGTCGCCGGGATAGCCTGTACGCTCATACTGGATAGAGAAGATCTCCTCTTCGTTACCCTCGTTGTAGGGTGACCACTTTAAATCGAACGACATCGTCAGGCTCACACCGTTGATGGCTTTCTCTGCCCATGAAGCAGCCTGCGAGAAATTGCTGGTGCTGTTCACTGAATATGTGCCCTGAGCCTCGTCACCGACAGTCGTGTCGAGATCCCAGCCTGCTGCCAGGTAAACCTTTGCGAGCAGAGCAGCTACAGCCTGCTTGCTGGCATGGCCCGTATGGCTCTGTGCTGCCAGAGATGAACTGTTGTATAGTTCTGTCAGGTCGTTGATCATCGAAGCATAGACCTCGCTCAGCGGCGTGCGTGGATAGCTTGTCTCGGCGCTGTTGATGTACTCTGTCACGTAGGGCACGCTGCCGAAGTGCTGAGTCAGCAGATAGTAGCCGTAGTTGCGGAGGAAGCGAGCTTCCTGTCCCAGCTGTGAATCGGCTCCTGCATAGAAGATCACGCCGTTGGCATAGTTGATTGTCTTATACACGTTAGCATAGAAGCTGCTGATGGTGTTGTTCTCAGGTGTCAGAGTATAAGAATCGAAATCGGTAGCCACATGACCACGTGTGTGGATATAGAGGTCGGTTCCCCTGCTGAAAAGGTCGGGGATGTAGGCATAGGCCTTCATCGACTCATAAGCCGACGTAAGCAGCGAAGTGGCATCCTTGGTGAAGTAGTCTTCCGCAGTCTGACCGCCAGCCGACTTATTCTCAGCCTCCAGGAAGTCGCTGCAGGCTGTCAGTGTGAAACCAGCGAAAAGTGCAGCGATAACTGATAAATATATATTCTTTTTCATATCTTCTGTGTATTATCTGTGTTTAGAACTTAATGCTTGCACCAACCTGGTAGTTGATTGTGCTAGGTCCATCCTGCTTGACGCCGGCACCTGCCCACTCAGGATCGAAGCCCTTGTAGCTGGTGATGACAAACGGGTTGGTCACTGTAGCATAGAGGCGCAGGTGCTTGCAGCCAAACTTGTTGAGGAAGTTCTTCTCGAAGGTGTAACCGAGTGTGATGTTCTTCACCTTCAGGAATGATGCGTCAGAGATACCCTTGGCGACGTTCCAGTAGTCAGCCTGACGGCCTACGCCACTGTTGCTGCCACCGTTGTTGGGGAAAGGATAGCCACCGTAGTGGGTCACCTCCTGATACTTAGGATTGATGTAAGTACCATCCTCGTTTACGCCGTCACAGTCGAGCAGAGTACCAGCGGGGATGTACCAGTCCATTGCCAGCTTCTGACGACCACGGTCGTTCAGACCGAGGATATCGCTGGTCAGGAAAGAAGAGTATACCTTATAACCCACCTTGGCGTAGAGTGAGAACGAGAAGTCCCAGTTCTTCCAAGTGAGGTTAGAGGTGAAGCTACCTGTCCACTTCGGATCCATACTCTTGATTACGCGGTCGTCCTGGTCGATGTTGCCGTCGCCGTTCTGGTCGATCACGTAAGGCTGACCCTCTGTCAGACCGTATACCTTATAATAATAGTCATACTCCTTCATGGTAGAACCTGGAGTCAAACCTGCGTTCGTAGCTGCAGCATTGTTGGGAACCGTCATATCGCGGTCGGTAACGACGCCACCCCACTCGTAAGCATAAGTGTTGTTTACAGATGAACCTACGAAGAGGCTGCCCGTTGTGATGCCAGAGCTCAGCACGCGGTCGCCAGTACCGTTGATCTCGCGTACCTTATTTTTATTAGCAGCGAAGGTGAAGGTTGTCTCCCAATGCCAGTCCTTGGTTTCCACATTGACAGTGGTCAGGGCCACCTCGACACCAGTGTTGCGTACAGAACCGATGTTGGTCACCATTGTACCGCCACCAGACTCCAGAGGCAGGGCTACCGAGTAGAGCAGATCCTTAGAAGTCTTCTGGTACACATCGACGCTACCGTTGATGCGGCCGCCGAAGAAGCCGAAGTCAATACCGGCGTTGTATTCTGTAGAGGTCTCCCACTTCAGATCCTTGTTCACGATGCTTGAAGGATAGAAACCGTTCAGGTAATCAGGGCCGAAGGGATAGAACACGGGGCCTGAAACCGACTGCTGTGTAGCGTAATTACCGATACCGTCGTTGTTACCGGTAACACCGTAAGACAGACGCAGCTTCAGGTTGCTCAGCCAGTTGACCTTCTGCAAGAATGCCTCCTCAGAAGCACGCCATGCAAGGGCTACAGAGGGGAAGGTACCCCAGCGGTTGTCCTTGGTGAACTTCGAGCTACCGTCGCGACGTACCGTAGCAGTCAGCAGATAGCGGCTCTTATAGCTGTAGTTCAGACGGAAAGCGTAAGAAATCATGCTGTTCTCTGTATAAGAGGTATAGGAGTCATCGGCATTGTAAGTACCAGTACCCATGTTCCACCAGTCGGTGCCGTCCATTACCTCTGTAGCAGCCCAATACGACTTCTCGGTGTTCGAGGCCTGAGAAGAGAACAGTGCCATCAGTCCAAGGCTGTGGTCGTCAGCGATAGTCGTATTGTAGTTGATGATGTTATCCCATGTCCAAGAGAAACTGCGGTTGTTTGTCAGGTTCGTCGCATTCGTTGTCAGACTTGTGTCATAGAAGTTGCCTGTATCAGGATTCTTGTAACCCTCGAAATAGCCCTCACGGTAGTTGGTATAGCTAGGTGAGAAAGTGGTCTTGAAGTCAAGGCCCTTGATGATGTCGAACTTCAGGTAGAAGTTACCCAGCACACGCCATGTCTCACGCTGCTTGTTGGTGCTCTGCATCACGAGCAGGGGGTTGGCCTGGTCAGAGAACTGGTAGGAAGAAGTTGTTCCCAGAGCCTGATAGTTACCCGGCTTCTCGTTGAGTACACCCTCAGAATTGTAAGGAGTCATATAGGGGTTCATGCGATAGGCGTGCTGGATGGCAGCGTCGTTAGCATACTCCTGTCGGGTTCTGGCACCGTTTACGCTGAAGCCGGCGCTGATCACGCTGTTGATCTTAGCGTCAACGCTACCCTTGAAGTTGATGCGGTTCTGGTCATCGCCTTTGTAGATACCCTTCTCCTGGTTGTAACCGACGCCGAAGTGGTAGTTGATGTTCTCGCCGCCACCGCTTACTGCGAGGTAGTGGTTCTGCTGACTGCCGTTCTGAGTCACCATGTCGGGCCAGTCGTAGGTATTGCCGCTGGCCAGCATCTCCTTCATCTTGTAGTTGCCGGAGCCGACGTTCTCACGAAGCAGACACTGCTCGAGGATGGAACCGCCAATCTGATAGACAGGATGTGAAGACATGGCAGTCTCTGTTGTTGCCAGGTTGCCTGCATAGCTCTGGAACTTGAAGAAACGGTACTGATAGAATTCCTGACCGTCCATGAAGTCTGGCATGCGGACTTTTTTCGACCAGCCATAGTATCCGTCGTAGCTGATGGTCGGCTTCTGGTCGCGCTTCACGGTTGTACCGCCCTTCGTTGTCACCATGACGACACCAGCCGTAGCACGAGAACCGTAGATGGCGGTAGAAGAAGCGTCCTTCAGAATATCAATACGCTCGATGTCCTGGGGGTTCAGCCAGTCGATATCATCACACATCACACCGTCGACTACATAGAGTGGGGTGGTGGAAGAGTTGATTGACGACTTACCGCGGATTTCGATGTTGTAGCTGCCGCCACGACCAGAACTCTGCGTGATGTTCACACCAGGATTGCTACCCTGCAGGTTACCCAGCACAGAGGGAGCACCCTTGGCGTTCAGCTGTTCGGTGTTCACTGAAGATACCGAACCGGTGAGGTCGGTCTTCTTCATCGTACCGTAACCTACGACCACCACGTCCTGCAGTGTCGTAGCGTCTTCCTTAAGTACGACGTTCACACTTGACTTGCCTGCGACGTTGATTTCCTGAGTCTGCATACCGATGTATGAGATCACAAGAACCTTGCTGTCGCCCATGTTGATGGTGAAGTTACCGTCGAAGTCCGTCACTGTGGCATTCTTGGTACCTTTCTCCATAACAGTAGCGCCGATGACGGCCTCGCCCGTTTCATCGACCACATTTCCGCTGACTGTCTGAGCCGATACTGTACCCACGATGAGTGACAGGACCAACGTCAGAGCGAGGCGGAACGTTTTCAAATTACCTTGCATACTTTAGTTATTATTAGTTATTAATGAATAAAATATTTGTTTCAGTAGTCTGCTATAATCTCCATGCAAAGATACAAAATAATCGTGAGATTATACTTGACGTTTCACAATTATAAGTATTATTAACACTTTTGATTGGCATAACCGATGCAAATTTACGGCATTTACCCCACATATCTATAAAAATTGATTAAAATTAGCACGTAAACGTTTGCAAAATTTTAAGTAATTCTGTCTATGTTTACACGGCAAACACCGCTCGCTGTGCTTTCGCCGAGCTCTTCCGCCGCGAACGCCTCAATGCCCGCCTCAATCCCCCGCCTCAAAAACTTCACCTCGGGGCCTTGTAATACGTAACTTTGTACCGCCAAAATTTCGTAATTTAAAACCACCAGAAATTGGCAAAGTTAAATAACCAACTATGGTAAGTAATAAAATCGGGATTAGGTAGCGCAAAAAAAGGAAGTATTC